>SDBU01001927.1_pt1 | contig 28547 bp, 20 predicted proteins | sample 2277071 | NCBI WGS metagenome assembly SDBU01 (sample SAMN10397929, study PRJNA504765) | marine sediment metagenome | isolation source: marine sediment core GS08_GC12, 126 cmbsf | place: Arctic Ocean: Gakkel Ridge, Loki's castle | collected 2008 | reverse complement strand
GAATAAGCTCCTGCTTGCATTGGGCAACGAGGCATCTGGCCTTTCGGACTCAGTGCTGAATGCGTCCAATCATAGATTAAGAGTACCCACAATCCGGGGGAAAGCAGAATCGCTGAATGTAGCCGCTTGCGGTGCAATCTGCATGTATCTGAGCTATCATAAATATTGAGCCTATCATCGAGTGACCAGTCTTCACCGTTTCAACCAACCACGTATTACCTTTAATGAAGGCTCAGGATCGTTATCCGATTACATAACAGATTATTAATCTACTAGTTACACCTTCTGGCTTTTTGTTTAGTTTCACTCTGAGGTGTAAGTCTTCAAGAAATTAAACCTATCCCGTTACCCACTTTTTTATCGTACCAAATAGTGGGAACCCCAGGGCAATAAGTGCCAGAACTATGGCCACTATGCCTATGCCACCACCGGGACCTGGCTCTCCAGGCGGACCTTGTTCCCCAGGAGGTCCTTGTTCCCCAGGCAGACCTTGCTTCCCAGGTAGTCCCTGCTCCCCGGCTGGGCCTGGCTTACCAGCAGGTCCCTGGGACCCCGTATCGCCAGGTGAACCGGGCTGACCCGGGAGCCCCTGTGGCCCAGTCATATTAATAACGGTAAAGGTTGCATCAGCTTCGTGGCCATCCCTGTCTACTGCCGTTACAGTATGCACACCGGGCTCAGTTTGGGTTGGCACACTGATTATAGCGGTAAATCCTCCTTGTTGAGTTTCTCCGTATGCGTATACGGTTTCTGGTACGGTAGGAAGGGGGTCAGGATTATTATCCCAGTGGATAGTAACCTCACTATAAAAACCAGTCCCGGTTACAGTAATGGCTGAGAACCCTAAGGTAGGGGATAAGGTGATTCTGGCCGTTGCCTGAGAGTAAACCTTATCACCAGTAGTTCCCATCAGTACTAGGGTTACAAGCAACGTTAGAACAACAAAGAAGCCGAATCTTTTCATGCAAGTCTCCTTCTCAATTGACTTATCTGAACCATCCTCCAATGATACGTTCGAAGAAACGAATTAGCTGATTAACCCAGGTTCCGGGGTTTCTGGTTAGTGTTCCCCAACCGCCGCCCCATTTAATTACGAAATATGCTAGTACACCAATAATGGCGAGAACAATAACGAGTTTGATTACACGCAGGATGGGCCGCCAGGATCCAATAAAGGGATTATGATGTAGTTCGCAATTCACCGATTGACTCATGCCCTTACCAGCATTAGCCGTTATAGTGATATCATACCGCTTTTTCTCCCCGATTATCGACCCGCGTTTGGGTCTGGCAACTATTGGCACCTCTATGGTATTCCAGGCAGTCACCTCCGGGGTTTCATTTTTAAAGCGGAAGCGCAGACCTTCATCCAGGTCAGTAGCTTCGAGAGTAAAGTTAGCATTGCTAACCCCGGTATTGGCCAGGCCGATACGGAAGGTGCCCTTTCTACGGCAAGAGACACGGTAGGGACGAACCTCAATCTTGGACTCGACCAAAGGCAGCACTTCAACCTGCCCAACAATACTGGTAGCCTCTTCTGGTGTGCTCTGGGAACGCACGGTTACGGCAAATGGGTATGTTCTAGCTTTAACCCCCTTCTGCTTCGGGGGTTGGAACGTAATTTGCACCTGGTCACTGGCCTGGGGCATTAAGGCTATGCTTGATGCCGAGCGACTATACCACGTTTCATCCAGCCCTTCTATTTCTACCGATAGTTTATCCACGATTTCCCCGAGGTTCTGCACTTGTAGCGTAGCTGGAACCGGCGTGACCCCGGCTTGAACCTGCAGTTCAGATGGGGATAAGGAGACTCTTATCCGCTCGGAGGCTCTTGCCTCTGGAATCGGTATTGGCTGAACTTCAACTGTCTGGCTTGAGCTTCCATACCGGTTAATTACTACCAGAACATAGGTTGCTGGTGTGGTAGGATTCACCAGCATCTCCCCTCGTTTAGCCACTTTTTCATCATTAAGTATAACCTCAGCGGCTCGTTTTACCGACCAGCTGAGAGTGAATTCCCGTTTATCATCAGTAGTTGCCTTGAATGTATTAATGACCGGTGGTTGTGTCAGCCAGGGAATTCTTATGCGTGATATAGCGAATTTTGCACGGGATATGGCCGGTTTTGCGCGTGATACAGCCGGTGTTATGCGGGATAATCGTATTCGGGTAAAAATCCTGTACCAGGGAATGCGAACCAGTTGCCCGTTAATAGTTTTGGCTTCCTCAACCTCCGGTTGTGTCGCCATTACCTGAAAATCAAATTCCTTTTCCCCACCAAAAAAAGCCATCCACCCCAGTCGTACTTCAAGAGTAGCCTCTGATCGGCCACCACCGGGTACGTTTAAAATCTCTGGTTCTAAGGAATACTGCAGTATTCCTTCGGCATCGCTAGCTTCAAGATTTAGTGTTTTTTCACTGTCGTCCGGGTTTTTAACGGCGATTTGGTATGTTCCCCTTCTGCCAGCAATACGTTGGGGAGAGATACTTAGCTCCAGTTCGGCCAGCGCCCGAATTTCAATTGCCAGTTCCATAGTAGTCATCTCGTCGGGATTCTCCTGAGAGGCGACATTGATACGGAAGAGGTAGGAGCCAGCCTTGACCGTAGTAGCCTTTGGCGGGTGGAGGATAATTCTTAGATTGTCCTGGTCGTTGGGAAACAGAGCGACACTGGAAACGGGAAGGGTATACCAGCCAGGGTCAATCCCATCTATACTGATGGTGAACTGGTCTACGGTCTGCCCTGAGTTGCGAAGGGTAGCAGTGGCTTCAGCAGTATCCCCGGGGGTGATTGTAAAGGCGGTAGGTGTTACGGTTACTTCGACTTTGTCTGCCATCTTACGCTCCTGAATTCAATTGCACCGACTCGAGTTATTGGTTAGCGCTTGGCTGCTTTATTCATACGGGCGTGGGCAATAATATTGTTGCCCATTTCTATAGAATTCCGGATAATATCTCGTGGTAGGGGGTGCTCTTGATGCCCTCCCTGCCAGGCACATCCATAGTCGCTTCCGCTGTAAACCATGCCCCCTCCCTCGAGGAGCATGCCCGATTCTGCTCCGTCGGGAACCACGGAAAAAATATGAATAGCCGATAGCAGAGGGTGACCACGTTGAACAATCTCTAGCTTGCGCTTGAGCTGGCTGGCCAGTTGATTGAAGGCAAGCCCAAATTCCCTGCCCCCTTTTTGTGCATCTTCTTGTCCCAACGAGCAACCTTCGCCAAAAACAACCCCGCCTGACTGCAGAAAGCCACCAAGGGCTGCCTGTTGCTCTGTGGTTAATTCAAATTGACTGTCGCCAGTCAAGTATATCATAGTATACTGCTTGATATCATTATCCAGCGGGATATTTTCCACGAGGTTTATCTGGAAGTTACCCTGACGGTTTATCTCTCCAGCCAGATTCTTCAAACCTTGGCAATGCAAATCCTTACTGTCTCCACTCAGCACGGCATGACCGATGGTGATTGTCTCTACGGGAGGAGGGCTGATGGGAGCTTCTTTAGTAACGGAGTTGGTTTTTTGGGGTGTGCTAACGGCTTTTTCTGGCTCCACTGATGTTACTACCTGCCGGAAGCTGAGGTTAATCTCATTCTTGCCCGCATTAGATGGAGCCTTGGCATCCTTAATTGCCTCCTGAGCCGGATCAAAGTCAATACAAGTCAGTTCTAGATAGGGCTCATCAGGTAACTTTTCTCTCTCCTGAATTCGGTAGGCTTCGAGAATGCGGGTTGGTTGCCCTCCTTCTGGAGGTTGATTTGGCCCGGAGGGTACCTCGCGGAACTGGATAATAAGATGGATTATTCCCTTATCGCCACTTTGGATTCGATAGCGTTGAGTCTTAGAAACAATGATGACATTCCCTTCAGGGTCAATTGCAATTCCAGGATGGATGTTTACTGATAAATCTGGAGGGTTGTTGGCGATGACCTCAAGACCCTCGACTATTCCAACCTTATGAAAGACTAGTGTATGAAGTCTCTGCTGGTCACGGTGGTACTTGTGCGCATCTTGCCAAATGTCAGCATCTATCACCAAACCTTGGAACGGATTTACCCTCTTTAATTGAAATTTGATAATATCTTTAAGTGCCATCGTTGTCACTCTCTCCGGCCATCCTACCTTACCTGTAAGCTACGGATGGTATAGGCTGATTTTTGAGCCTAAATAATTCCCTTAATCGTGCTGGTATTCACTATTCTGGAGATTAAGTTAATCACAAACTTTAGGCTACGTCAATACCTGCAGCTTTACAGGCTTCTTTTGACATCGGTGGAAACTTCAAGACCTTCAACTATCCCCTTCTGGTGGAAAGCTAACAAATGAAGTCTTTGGTTATCGTGATGGTAGTTGTGTGCATCTGGTTACCTATCAGCGCCTATTACCAGTCTCTGAAATGGGGTGACCCTCTTCAATTTGAATTTCTTGATGATATCGTCAAGTGCCGTTGCTATCCTGTCTCGGTTCTTTGCCTTTTATTTGCAATGTATAGACAGTATGGGCTGGTTTTTGCGCCTCAATAATTGACTTAACGCTGTCGATATTGATTTCATTGTTGCCGTCGAGTTCCAGGGAGACGGTAAAGTGGTGGCCTTCCCCAGAACTGCCAAGCTGAGTATTGATGCCTAATTTAGTTTCCGTGTCCAGACGCATCCCCGGAATATACTCAGATATTTCAGGGACGCTGCCTGTATGAATCCTCAGGTACTCAACTAGTCCTCGCTTAGTCCCTCGCCATCGGTAAAGCTCAGCCGCCGATTTCACTAATTCACGGCGTCTCTCTATTGGCCATGTCGGATCAAGGGCTAAATCCAGCCAGGATGCTAGCCAGGGGAGCAAGGGCTCAGGTGTTACCAGCGGGTCGAAGTACATAGCCAAATTATTAACAGTATTCTCAAGGGGCTTCATTATATCTTCAAAAATAAGTAAAAATTGCCCCATTAATTCGTCATCCCGATACAAAGCTGGTAGATATTGGAGGTAGCTACTCTTGGACCTCACGCTGCTTTTATTATTCTCTACTACCACTGTAACTTCCTTTATTGTTTACTAAATTCATTATAAAGTCTCAATATGTCAAGATTTCAGACTCTTATTCTACCACTGCTACTTCATGCTTATGCGAGCAGAGCATACTGTGAGGTGAGATGGTTATTTTTGTAGTAGCTTCTTGACGCTGGTCAGTGTCCGGGTCAACAGGAAATAGCTTAACCTCCTCGATATAATCAACTTTTGCGATTCCTTGGAGAGCAGCATAAATCTCAGACAGACTGAGGCTGCGCCCGAAAGGCCAGCCGTGCTCATCCACACCCCCGTACACCGGATTAATGTAGTGGTATAATCTTCTTTCGACATCAGCGATCACCTTTTGGTGTTCGCTACCCTTTTTTACCCTGACCTGAGTCGCCACGGCTACGGGTACATACTGTGGAGTATCAATGTCAAGGCGTGTCCCCAGCAAGCGGCGCTCGTCCAGATAAGACTTTACTTCCTCTCGAACCCGTCTGGGTAACTCAAGTTGCTCAATAGGTATGTAGCCCTTGCCATCTAACACCGCCGGGACGAGAAGAAGCTGTACCGTTCCCGGTGGAGGACTCTGTGTGTCAGTAATATCCCCTGGAGAGATGCACTTGGCGCGGGCTATTCTGAGCGACGCCTCTAGGGCTAAGTGCTCGAAATCTTCGTTGGTAACTGCCCTAGTGTTTGCTCTCAAGGTCCGAGGTGCTCTTGATTTGGCGTTATCCAGTGTCTCAGCGTCAGTCCCACCCTTGGCTCCCTCAAAGTTCTTAACTGAGTCCACATATGGGATGGAGGATTTCAGCACTGTAATTGTTCCTTCACCAACATTACCAATTACACCACCACCGCAGCGGTAGGAAGTGAAACGAATCTGGCGTCCATTAGGCGGTACTTTACCGTACTGTCGCTCCTCACCTGAAGGTTGTCTGATGGAAGGTCCGAACTGAATTTCTCCCGACACACTATCACAGGTAAATTGAGGGTCGGTAGGACCGGTGTCAGCGAAATCATTCACCTCCTGCCATGGCTGGTACTCTTCTTCGTTTTCCATCTCCACCTCCACGATTTCCCTCTGCTCTCTTGACAGTATAGGGATATTCTGTAATTGGAATCTTTGGCCAGGTGTACCATCGCTCTGTCCCATCAGTTCGTTAGTTATCCGTAAAGCGTGGCTGGCCTGTGTTGTACAGCCAATATTCTCCGAAATGATGCTTCTCACCCTCGGGGAACTGCTGTACGCGCCCTGCCCAGGCCGAGGCTTGGTTGCCCGACACCGTATCCAACAGGCATATTGCCTGTTTACCTCTCGCATTGTGCTTGTCGTGGGGATATGTAGTATAACTTGGCCGTTGGTATTCAGTCCGCCGGTTGTATCAGATTCAAGTCTTAATGATGACCATCGCTCGTGTTCGCTATCCCAGAATTCCCAGGCCCACGGCGGGTCTTGGGGATCAACACCAATCCCCTCCACACTGCTCTGAATGGTCAGTAATAGAGTGTGTGCTGTGAGGTCTTCACTGTAACCCAAATAGAGTGCATTATTTTCCTGTGGCACCTCCTGAAAGACAGGTGTCCGAAGGTCAGGATTCTTAAGCGCAGGCATGACATCAGTAAACTCATTATCGGCGGGAGTGGTTAGTGCGTAAGCTAAGGTAGGTAGAAGGATGCTAAAATCCTGGTTGGTAGTGAACGCAATTGCGTCCTGTGTCTCCGTACGTACTGTAGCTACCTCAGTTCCGTAGGGGATAGTGACTGGTTCCGGTTGGGGTGCCGAGAGACGGAAGGTTATATTAACAGTAGCTGGTTTCGGAGGTTCAAGACGGATACCAATGAGATCCATAAACTTGATATAGTTTTTCTCTGGCACACGGTTCAATCGGTAGAGAAGCATATCTACCATCCATGCGAAAATCTCAATAAGGGTAATACCGGGGTCACTTAGATTATAGTCTGTCCATTTGGGACAATAGAGCGGTATCTTGCTTCTTGCTTCACTAACAATATCCTGAAACTTGCGGTCATCCAGATTTGGTGCTTGCAGTGCCATCATACCCTCCCCGCTATTAATAGATAGAATGGATAAACTATGTTTCGCGCATCATTGGTAGCCTTAATCCGGTACTTAATATTAATGAGAAGCCTACTGGTATCCTCAGGGTCAGGCCGGGGGTCCACCTCGGTTACTTCAATACGTGGTTCCCACCACCCTAAAGCTTCTTCAACGTAACGGGCAGCTAGTCCCCAGGTGGTGGCATTGTTAGGAGCAAAGATAAGGTTGTGAATATCGCAGCCGAAATTTGGCCGCATTGGCCTCTCCCCTTTAGCTGTACTTAGAATAATGCGTATTGATTCTTCGATATCATATTCATGCCGCGAGAGTGTGATTCCTCCCCGTCCATCAATTCGAAGGGGGAAGGACCAACCCATACCTAGTATATCTTTGTTTGTATCTGTTACCATAGTCAGTTACCTCCTTGTCAGGGGCCAATAATTACCGTGGGGCATCCCGGTGGAGCAATAGTATCGGGTGGCCCGGTGCACGTTGCCATATCTCCCACCCGAGCTGCCGGCTGGTTACCTATAAGTACAGTCGTGCTACCTAACGTAATTGGGCCTCCCACGTGTGGTGTTGGTGGTGCTGGAGGTGGAGGTGGTGGACTGGCCAGGGGACAAGTATGCATATCTCCCATCCGGGCTGCCGGCATACCGCCTATCAAAACAGTAGGGCACCCTGGCCCGGTAATAACACCCCCGTGAACCGTCGTATCTCCTACTCTTGCTGCTGGTGCTGGCATTTCACCTCCTACTAACAACGTATGGTATCAGTTAATCTTCACTGGAGTTCCCTGAATGGTTAGCATGGTATTGGCCTTCACAGTCGTTGTCATGCCTTCAATATTCGTCACCCCTGTTGCTTTGACATTCACCTGAGCGTCAGATTGAACATCTGCTCCAGCGATACCCTTCATAGTAGCCTTGTTAGTAGCTTCTAGATTGATATTGTTTTTAGCTTTCATATCTGCGTTTGCGGTTGCTTCCAATGTGATGTTATTACCCTTTATCGTCACATCGTCTTTTGTCTCCATGCTAATGGGACCATCAGCCTTGATGGTTAGCGTATTTTTGGCCGAATCTATTTCAATAGAATTATTCCCCGTCTTATCAATAATGGAAATTTTTTCGCCGCCGTCAGTATCGTTAAGGGTAATCGTATGCCCGGAGCGAGAGCGAATTATTCGCTTCTCTACCACACCATTACCAGCTATTTCATTACTGGCCTCTGGAGGTTTATCCTTGCCATTCCAAAGTGCCCCCAGGATATAAGGTTTATTAATATCATCATACTCAAAGGTAACCAGTACTTCATCATTCACCTCAGGAATGAACTCAAAGCCTCTACCGGGGCCAGCCATCGGGGTAACCAGTCTTGCCCAGTTACTCTCCAACTGGTCGGATATTGTAGGATATTTGACCTTAACCCGAGCCAGGCCTTCGGGATCTTTTGAGTTGGTGACGATACCCACGATTACACCGTATCCTCTACTACCATTACCCTTAGTGGTTAACAGCTGACTTAGTGTATTGGCGCGGTAGCCACTAATCTCGAACTGTGTAGCATAACCTGATAAATCATAGCGATGAACGGCACGAGTAATCCGGTAACGCCCGGAGAAGCGCTTACCTATCCCCTTGAGTTTAACCTCTACCCCCGCACGTATCTTAGGATTTCCACGGCACGTGCCTTCTCCATGGAAAAAGGCATGACATTTCTCATCCAGGACAGCCTGAGCTAATTCCTCAGCTTCTTTTTGAGTCCATACGGGATGATTATTGACGACGCCCTCAACATTGCTCATGCTGAAAGCTGTATTGGCTACGTTACCGCCGTGGTTCTTGCTGTCGACGGTAGGAGTGCCCCTGGGAGTCTTTGATTTTCCAATAATTGCTTGCTTGGCATTGGCATCCCAACCAAGTACCTCTACCTCGGCAATTTGTTCCGCAGTGGTGAAACGAGCCTGAAAACTCAATAGGTTTTGGCCCCACTCCAGAGGTTCCGGTTCGCCGCTGGTGCTCGGTTTGCTACAAAAATGGAGTTTATCATTTTCCACGTAAGCAAAATAACCAACTCGTCTAGCTCTATCTTGTACAAATTCCATGTCGGTCTGGTAGTCCTGAAAAACATGGTCGTAAGTGGTATTCGTTTTTTCTACTTCAACTGCAAGACCGCACTCCTGACCTATCTTGGCCACAATATCGCTATCACTCATTTGCACAAAGACCCTGGTCTTCTTACCTCTATGAAGACGGTGCGATTTGTCATAGCCTCTGCTTATCACTGTGGCACCCATCCAATTCTCCGCGTTTAACTCTGGTTCAATAGCGGTAATCTCCCCTTTCATAAGGAGTGCCTTTACTGTGCGTTCTTCCTCCCCTGTTTCTCCCGAAATTTCCACTGGGTTACCAACATCTAAAAGAGGGGAATCTATCCAATCCAATGTGGGGTCATTGAGCTGAATAGTGAACATATCGGGGAGATGCAGGCTGGTGTCAACCACAATTTCCCTGATGGCACGCATCATATCGCGGGGGGCATCTTTGCCACTGATTTTGACATGCATTTGTGATATTAGGTCTGCCATAGAATCTCCTCCTTTAGGGTGGCGGGACAATGGCTAACACCTGCCCCGGTCTAAGCCTCCCGGGATCATCGAGGTCATTAGTATCTGCAATATAGCGCCACATAGTGCTATCACCGTACTCATCAAAGGCAATCCAGTCGATTGTATCTCCTTCATTAACTACCCGTCGTTTGTAGCCGGAGTTACCCAAGGTAGTGGGGTTTTGTGCTTTGTAAACGCCTCCCTCTTTGGCCTGAAGAAAGGTGACATCCAATGTTGCTCTTACTGGTACGCCGTCATCACGAAAGAGGGTGCATTTCTCAGTAAAGCTAGTAATGACTGCTTTGAAAGTCCAGATTTTGCCCCAGTGAAATTCGACCATAGGAGGCCGCCCCTTAACAGTAGTCATATCTGTCGCCTTATCATCGATGTCCATCAGTTTCCTGATCTTTTTGGTGGTGTCACGCACATCTCCACCAGTTGTAGAGGTATCAAGAAACAGATTCATCTTCAGTGTCGCTGAAGCGCCGCCCCCGAATTCCAGGTTCGGTACATTTTCGCCCTTTACCTTTTTCTGAGTCCAGGTATTGGTTCTCGAAAAGGTATACTCATTAGGATTGAACAGGCACGTGACTTCTTCATTGTTCTCTAGGTTAACTATCTTAGCTTTTTCCACTGCTGAGTATTTCGTCCTCCTATCATGTCGGTCGACGCTCTCTCTCTACCATCACCATTCGCTTTATTAGAGGGTATATTTCACGGGCGAGAGCTGTGATATCCAGTTCAGGTTCCTGATTACCGCTTTCCTCAACTAGCGGTTCCGGTGTAGTGGTTTGAGGCGGTTCACTTGTTTCAGCCGCCCGGGCAATTGGTGCTAATACCAGTTCAGGCATACCGTTATTCGTGCCGTTATTTCTGGCATAAGTCAACCTGCTTACAGTGTCAGACGTTTGCCTAACCAACTCTTCACTACGGGCAACACTGAATTCCGCCTTCGGTTGTGCCGAGGAGGCCACTGGCAACTCCAGCGTTGCTTGATTCGCATCCTTGTAGCTTGGAGAAGAGGGTAAATTTTCGCGGTTTTGTAGGGAACTATAGTTTTCACTCTTGTCCGATAGAGGCACATAAGCTGCGGATCTGAAGAGTTGTTGTGAAGGTAAAGTTATCGTGTGGGGGATGCTTTCAATTAGAGGTGGTGGTTCAGTTGCTGAGCCAGAAATGGGCAGAGGCTGCCTGTAGAGTAAGGGTTTTTCATCATATCCTTTTGTGAAACCACGGTCTATACTACTGGGTTTTGGAGTAACCAGATTCGGCATATCTGGGTTGAGGGAGAAGTTGGCCACAGCTTCCGGTATGTGTGTAATATCAGCTTCCTGTCGTACGTGCTTGATTTGTCGACTGATAATTGGTTCTCCCGCCCTAGTTTGGCTTACCTCCGGTATTCGCTGGGGAGCAACCCTATTTGGGAATACCCTGGAGCCTTCGTCCGGGGTCACTTTCTGGGGTGCCAACGAATCTGATACCATCTCATCAGGTTTATTTGCTGTCCCTGGTAATGCAGGTTGGCTAGGTCTCTTTGACGAGTCTCTAGGTATACTAACTGGGGAAGGTAGAGTTGATTGCTTGGTCATCACGCTGTTGGACTCTCCTTCTCCGACAATTCCTTTTGGGTGGTAGAAATGCCGTATTAGAGAAGCGTGACCCTCATGGACGTCCTCATCAGCAATGTGAGGGTGTGCTTCTACGGGCATACGTTGCAGGGAGGCTCTCTGAGTTATCGGTGTCAGGACCCGGGGCAGCGAGTGACCCGGGTAGATATACCGAGGTTGCCAACTAACTCTGGCCAGCTTTTCTTGAGTACCTTTGATGTGCCTGTACGCAGGCTTTTGGTTCTCTTTGGATTTGTATATACCGGGAATCTGAATTCTACCCTGGCCGACATAGGATGACATAAAGTTATCAGCATCTTGAGTCTCTATTCCAACTATTTTTTGCTTGGTCATGAGGGGTATAGGAGTAGCACGAGCATGGTGTGGGAGTCCGGAGGTAATGTCAGATAGTCTTTCCCTAGCCGCAGGCGATGAAAACAGATTCTTAATGACTAGTGGGTAGGCTTCACCCGCTGTGCGAGCCGGTTGTTCTTCCCTGGAGACACGTAGTCCTTGATTAAGCTCATGCGAGTAATGGGTGTTTGCTATCTCTTTGGTCTGAACAGGCAAAATTCTGGTAGGAGCACCATGGGGAAAGTTGTTAGAAATAGTGAGTGGCTTCCTCCCAGTAATGGGCAGTGAGAACAGATCATTAGGAAACAATGAATAGATTTCATCTGTCTTATCAACGAGTCGCTCTTCTTCAGCATCACGAAAGGTCTGGACAAGCGTATTTGGATAATGCTCATTTCGCAGGCCAACAGTATTAGTTAGTTTCCCGTCTGCAGTGGCACTTGTTGTTTGAGTAAAGCTATGCCCCTGCTTTCGGCTTTGCCGAGACCAGGGGAGGTCGAGCATTCTCTGCCACACAGGTGGGATAAAAGTGGGTTTTCTCCAAATAGAATCGAAGGCTCTCGATAATAGGGGCAGGTGGATAGCTCGAGATATACCAGAAGCCAATCCAGCGCGATTCACCACCCATTTGGCGAGTCGGCTACTGCTTCCGCCCAGGTGACTAAGCGGTTGAGCAGTAAATGGCAGTGCTCGGTCAGCTAGATGTTTCAGTAACCACGGGTTCAGTTCTTTGCTTGCCTGTTCTTTATCCTGCCTCGTATTTGAGATATCCCCGTTTTGTGACATTATGCTACTACTTCTCCTCCTCGAATTTTAGGCCATGGTGAGCAAACTCGAGGGTCTCTATAGCGACTGCCGCTTCACTGGTCTTGAAGGTCGGACCTACCCACTTAACTGGAAAGGCTTTATCCAGTGTCCACCTCGCCAGGTTTTTTTGATTTACAGTGCTGTAAAGCTTTATTGTGACCTGGCGGAATGTAAAACTCTCACCTGTCCGTAGGGCATCTTCCATTCCTTTGTACCATTTGTAGAGTTCATTGGATGTGGCGAAGCCTCGTTTCAATGTAACATTAGAAACCTTAGTTCTGCCGGGGAACTTATGAACAAATTCGTTTTGCCCACCCTCTTGATATTCAAAAACATCAGTAGCCATATCTATGCCAGAGCACTCGGTGAAGGCAGCGTCCGTGATATCCCCAACCTCAACGTGGAACTTGAAGGTGGGAAAGGGGTCAAACCTTTGAGCTGTCTTCGTGGAACCACTCCCGCTTACTGGTATTGCCATAGCTTACCCTCCAAATCAAGTAGCTCGCTCTCCTTCCAAGAGCAGACTACACCGTATCAAGCTGTAAATAACTGCTTGGCATAAGTGGGAGAAAACATAATACATCCTCTCCAACCCACAGTTCTCGTGCCAGTATTTCCTATGCGCTGCGTCATATCCCATCGCTTTCAGGACGGCATTATAACCCAGCTCCTGTCTTAGCCAACTTCGGTCATTTTACGGTTTATATCAGCAATCTTCTCTGCCCACTGGCGGCGGTCCTGGTGTTCCATCTCCAGGATGTCCTTGAGTGGCCAGTGGAAGTAATAGGCGATGTAAGCTACCTCCTCAAGCAATTGCGCGAGGGGGTAGCTTACTATTCCCCCGGGTTGCCCAGGTCCACCTCAAACTCGTTATTGCACTCAGGACAGGCGGCTGATATTTTGGCCGTTCCGTTCTCGTTTATCCGGCGATAAAAGTCCTGGAGATAGGCGAAGTCTGCCGAGAACAGGTTCTCAATGACCCCCGTATGGGCTTCAGGCAGGCTGCCCAGTTTGGTTATGACCCGAGCCAAGAGCATGACTGCCACATACGCCTGGTTGGCCTTCACACGAAGGTCACGAAGGGGGCCAATCTCATCCATCGCCGTTGCCAGGCGCATTATACCTTGCTTGTGGAGATTACCATCCTTGTCAACGTAACCACGTGGCAAGGTAAACTCGAATTCCGTTTGCAGAGTCATTTCTTAAGCCTCCTATTATTTATGCACGTTCTATATATTCATGGGCGACGGTCAGCTCCTCAATGCCTATTTCGTTGCTGTCAGACTTGGGACTGGGGCCGCTTATTTTTAACGGCCATGCGTTCCTGATATTCCAGCGGGCTGCCTCGGCCCCCTCCCGGTCGTACATCACGATAGAGCCGTTCATACGTGCACCCGCTACGTTGCCGTCTACAACCATTTGACGCCAGTCCCACATGTCTAGGTTTGAGGTAATACCACGCTTTAGAGTGATATCACTCCACTTCAGCCGACCCGGAATCTTGAGGACTACCTCTACGCCATTTTGCATTACTTTTGACTCGATAATCTCATTCTCAGAGCCCAGACCGCTGACCTCGGTGAAGTAGCCTGTAACTTTTCCTCCTACGTCAATCATAAAATTAAAACCAACTAGTGGATCTTCTCTTCCTGGGTCTTCGCTGGCAGCAGGCATGTTAGTTACCTCCTTGTCTATATTTGTTTATTCTTATTCAGATGTTTCTGAGCCGGCAGCCCACTGGCTGATGCGGAATATGACGAACTCAGCCGGCTTAACCGGTGCCATACCTATTTCTATGATTACCTGTCCCAGGTCACGCACCTCGGGGGGGTTAGTCTCCTCATCGCACTTGACATAGAATGCCTGTGGTGGAGTAGCCCCGAATAGTGCCCCGCTACGCCATACATTGCTCAAGAAAGCTGTAATGTCTCGCCTGATTCGTGCCCACAGGTCCGCGTCGTTAGGCTCAAAGACTATCCATTGAGTGCCCATCTGAATGGACTTCTCAACAAAGTTGAACAGGCGTCTTACATTGATATAGCGCCATGATGCGTCGCTGGAGAGTGTCCTGGCGCCCCATACGCGAATGCCACGCCCAGGAAAGGCGCGAATGCAGTTAACACCAATAGGATTGAGAATGTCTTGTTCACTCTTGGTGATCTGCATCTCCACAGCCATTGCGCCTCTCACTACCTCGTTGGCGGGTGCCTTGTGGACACCGCGCTCAGTGTCACTGCGGGCGTAGATACCAGCCATGTACCCACTCGGCGGTACCAGGATGCTTTCACCATTGCCCAGAAAGTTGGCTATCCTGATCCAGGGATAGTAGACGGCACCATACTTGGTGTCATAGCCAGCTTCATCCATACGCCACTCTTTCATCTGCTGGGGTTTGAGCTCCGGAGGGCAATCAAGGATGGCAAAGCGGTCCTTCATGTTCTCGCAGTGGGCAATCATCGCGAGCTGGACTGCCTTTACTCCCTCCATGGATATAGCACCAGCTTGATAGAGTGCCATGAGGTCGGGGATGCAGAGCATGGTGACGTCATCAGCCACCTCAAAGCCGGAGAGACCGCTGCGTTCGGCAGCATCGCCAACGATGACATCACTGGAAATCGGTGCTAGAGCGGTAGATGTGGCTTCGGCGACTGCGAGTGAATACTTGCCAGGGTTTGGTATTCGCTCTGCCATACTGAGCTCTGATTCCTTCAGGGCTACCCGGATAAGCTTGGACTCCTTGTTCACCACGTCTATCACATTGCGCGCTGCCTTTGCTTTGCTAAAGGTAAGGTTCTCAAATACTTCCTCAGTAGCGCCACGGCGCACAATGAAGTTGAACTGGTCTTCGGGAACATCCTCACCGCTGGGTTTAGCCACCTCGATGGAAATCTCAGCTCCCGCAGGGCCCGCTTCCAGAGCAGTAATGGTCAGGCTCTCAATCGATGGCTGTGCCTGGCTGGGTAGGGCAGCTACCGCTTTCGGCTCGGGCGCTTCTTCTTCGCCTCCTGGGAGCCTGGTAATGTAGCAGCGTCCTCCTCCATTCTGAAAATAGCCATAAACAGCCGGGGCTAGATAACCTCCCTTGATGAAGCCGCCGAAGGTGTTGACGAACTCTGTAAAGTTGGGGATAAAGGTGGGCTGGTTAATTGGCCCCTGTTGGGCAAAGCCGACAAAGGCCGCGCATGCAGTACCAGCACCCTCAATGGGCTTGGTACCCTTGTCTATCTCTTCGATGTACACACCCGGCGAAAGATACTCTGGTGACATAGTCTTATCTCCTTTCTGTATATACTCGTGCCGCTCTGGGTTTCAGATTGTCCCTTACCGGCACTCCAGGGACAACCTTGCTCGTTCATTTCTCTTGTCTATCTCATCTATCACCTCCTTTGTGCTAATATTGTTGCTTTTTCACACCTCCAGGTCATAGCTGGTATTGGGTACGGTGACTGACGTCTCCCGAACCTTTTTGCCTGAGACCAGCACCTGAAAGGTATGCTTCCCCGTCGTAATCTTGGGGAAGGAATATTGTCCCTGCTCATCCGTCTTGGCAGTCATTCCAACTTCCTTGGCGACTATTCTGGCCCCAGGAATACCTTGAGTTGGCTTTCCTGCTTCATGTACTATCCCGGCAACCTGTACCAGACGCTCGGCATCTGTATCCGGTGGTTTGAACTCGAGTATCTTCGTCCTAACCATTGGTGCCGTGAATGCCATATCTATATCAAGAGGTAAAGTAACCACGTAGTTGACAGACGACTTAATCTCGTTGTCCAGAGCTGACCAGAAATCAGCCGGGTTGTTGAACAGTCCGTCTGGCTGTGCGGTAGCCGCTTTAAGGGGACAAGACAGTCCGACAAGCTGTCCAGATAGAATCTCCTCTGGCAGTTCAGGGTAGCGGAAAAGGGTCAGTAGTACATGCCATAGGAGACGGTGCTCGTCCATGATATCATTGGCCCAGACTGTTATGAGGTAAGAGAGGTCTATTCGACTGGGGGTTTTTTTCCTGGTAGCATTGCCATTTTGGTCTTTCTTAATAAACCACTCGGTGCCTCGCAATTGGTGGTTCTCCCGGATATCATATAGATAGATATTTACCGTTGGCTTAGAGATAGTCGCTGACCACTCCCGGTTCGGCATTTCAAACTTAATATCTACTTCCGCCGGGTCAAAAGCCCCCCTCTTTGTCAGAAGTTCCTTTATGGTTTCAGCCAAATCACTTATCATTGAGCCAACTTACCTCCATACTCTAGCTAGGTCGTAGTCGGGTTTGCTATCCATCCGCTATCCCTTCGTCCGGGGGATGACTTTTCCCTCCAGATAAATCGGGATTTATAATCATCTTATCGAAATCAAGCCATATTCGGCGGTCATTACGGCAATCATATTGACGGCAGATAGTGGGACGGTGTTCATAAATACTGCAACTGAATGTGTTTCGTTGTAGGTGCACACAGTAACCGTCTGCACCTCTGGCGTTCATGAATGGTTCACCCAGACACCAGCGAATTCCTTCGCGGATATCCTGCGGAGATAGGGCATATGCCATGGCACAGCAGGCAGCATGGCACATGTGCTTCCTACTTTCACAATCTATCTCAGCCTCTGCCGGCAGGTTATATTTGTCAATCTCGGTGCCTTGTACTCTTACGCCAATACCTGCCTCCTTGAAGTTATCATTTAGTCGCTTCTGTACTATTTTCTTGCGCTGGTCTAACTCCTCAACCCCTATGATTCCCTTTGCCACTAGCAATTCAATCAGTGAATAGAGGTGAACCGACGCCTCCAAAACTTTAACTGCGTTTGTGTCGAGCTGGCGATAGGAATAAAGAAACCCTTCGAGTATCTCCTTCGTCTCTATCTGGTGTCCGTTAGTCTTTATTGCCACGCTCTCCTCCTTTCCAAGGCTTAACTTCGATGAGTGCCAGGTCAATTGCTCTCCTTCTTTATCAGCAGTTGCTTCATCGTTTCATCCTAGAACTTTCACTATCGTTTCAGCCTTCCCAACTCTTTTTTAAACTCCTTATCAATTCCAGATTCAGCTCTGGCTTCTGCCTTGCTTTGCCGGTGTTCGATGTTACTGTTTTTTCCTACTGGGATTTAAGCTTCTCAGCAACTCCCTTTACCAGTGTGTCGATCACCTTTTCATCCCAGCCTTTGAGCATATCCACTAGTATTTGTTTATTTTGTTCCCCACCCTTCGCCACCCAAGATCTTAAGTAGTACCAGAACTGTTTCAACTCGTTGCCGCCGGCAATGCCAGATAAATCAAGCTTGAGAATTAAGTTTAGCGCTTCATCCGAACCTTCTCGCGCCGCCATTACAATTTTTTTAGCATTTTCACGTCTTGCTTTTCCTCGTTTTCCTGTAATCCATTTCCAGAATCCCTTGAGCTTTGTCATAGCTGTTTTGGTAATGGCCACCAGCGACAATCCAATGCTAATACCTGTCGTAATCGCGAGTCCAATCCCTGCTGAGAAAACACCACCAATCACCCCTAATATACTCAAGACCAAATTCGCGAACGACATTACCAAGTCGAAGAATCGGCTCATGAATCCCCGTAGTACCTTGCGGAATCCATATTCGGCAGCGTCCGCTAACAGCACAGCCGAGGGCTCCTCCTTCTTCTGGGCAGCGTCTGCCGCTTTTCCTAATGCTATCGTATCCTTAAATTTAGAAATTGACGAAAGTACCCCTACACCAACATCTATGATTGAGCTGACAAGTCCGGCAATGGGCAACCAGCTTACATAGGGTCCGATATTTTTTGCCAAACTCTTGCAGCCACCCCCTAACAGCGTTAAAACACCGTGAGTTTGCTCCGTAAGAGCTGCAGGAGGGTCCATTACCCATTCCTTAAGCTCAATTAGTTTACCTATCCACCATTTTATGGAAAACACATTTTTTACGAATTCCTTTATCTTTTGCCCCATTAGCTTTAGCTTCTCTTTTGCCCCCAGCTTTGTAGCGGCTCCTTCCTTGAGTTCCTCCCTGAAAGTATCTTTATATGCTTCCATGATACTATTGACCACTTTCTGAGGATTGGGATGGTATCCTTTTGAAGCTTCCGCCGTCTCTTTCAAATACTTCATGGCTTCAATTCTTCTATCTGACTTTTTCAGACCGCCCAGTAACCGGGGTTTCTTCATTGGCTTGAATTTTTCCAGAGCTTTACTATATGCACTCGCATCAAAACCTTCACGAGGTTTATACTCGTATGATATTGGTGGTGGTGCGCCACGCCCCTGCTTTGATGGTATTGGAGGCGGTATTCGTGGCACTGGGCCACGCCCCTGCCTTGATGGTATTGGAGGCGGTATTCGTGGCACTGGGCCACGCCCCTGCTTTGATGGCGGTGGAGGTGGTATTCGTGGTGGTGCGCTACGCCCCTGCCTTGATGGCAGTGGAGGCGGCTTCCGGTCAAGATTTTCACGTTGCACTGCAACCGTACCTTTGCCACGCAAGGACCTACTTTTAGCTAACCTACTTTTTACTTGCTCAGTGAGTTGGCGCAGCGCGCCAATGGAAGGCCTATCCTGCACTCGTTTTGATCTGGTGCCGCTCTGCTGCACCACATGAGTCAACTCATGAGCGATCAGCTTACGGCCACTGTCTGAGCCAGGGCTGTACTGACCCTCCCTGAAGAAGATATCTTCTCTTGTAGTGAATGCCTGTGCCTGAAGTGATTGACTCAGGCTATCTGCATTTGCATCAGTGTGTATCTTTACCTCACTGAAGTCGGTACCAAAGGCCTGCTCCATAGGCTGGCGAACCTCTTCCGAGAGGGGCTGTCCATTGCCGCGCGCGGTATTAATCTGCGTTTCCAAGTCTTCAGAGACCATTAGAGGCTGGTTCCCAGTAGCTTTCATCTGAATCTCTTCCTCTTCCCCTTCCTCCTGCCGCTGGAGAAGCGGTTTGGGTTGAATCTCTTCCTCTTCCCCTTCCTCCTGCCGCTGGAGAAGCGGTTTGGGTTGAATCTCTTCCTCTTCCTCTTCCTCCTGCCGCTGGAGAAGCGGTTTGGGTTGAATCTCTTCCTCTTCCTCCTCTGCCTGGCGCTGGAGGAGAGGTTTGGCCTGAATCTCTTCCTCTTCTGGTACTTGGCGCTGGACCTGAGGGGTTGCTGCCTTGGTAACTATATCGGCGACTCTATCAGCTTCCTGCTCATAGACATCGTTTGGAGCACTGACAGTGAGCTTAGCCTGTACCACTCTGGAACTCAGCAGTCGCTGCACATAAGCGTTGCCATACGACCGCTGTAACTGTAATACTACATTGGCCCGATGCTCATCAGAATGAGTGTTTACCAGCAAGTTAGCATGTCTCTCCAGGGATGGCTCAACTGAAAAATCAACAGCACCTTCATCCTGAGCTTTAAGTGGGTCGTAATCTGGTTGTTGAGCTTTCTTCTTACGGAGGCTCTTTCCCTCCAGCCCTTCTGGCTTTTGCTGATTTATCGGTTTACGCTGCGCCATCTTTTACCTCCGTTAAGAGTCTTTAACCCTTAACTAGCTCAAAATATTGGGCAAAATCACCCTCGGTACATAACTTACCCATTTTCTGATACTCACGTTTGGTAGCTCGGATGAGGTGCTTCATAGTGATATAGCCACTGGTTTCTACTGCCAAAAAAGCGGCTCCCAAGGCGATATTCCTAATATTGCCCCCGGTTATTTTGAACTGCCGAGCTAGAAATAAGAGGTCAATATCCTTCGTAAGTGGAGCCACTCCAGGGAATATACTCTGCCAGATACGATAGCGATCGGTTTCCTCAGGAATTGGAAACTCCAGGGTAAAGTGCATGCGTCGGGCAAATGCCTCGTCCATGTTCTTACGTAGATTGGTTGCCAGTATCACCACCCCGTCATACTCCTCCATTTTCTGAAGGAGATAAGCTACCTCGATGTTGGCATAACGGTCATGGGAGTCACGCACCTCGGAGCGTTTCCCAAAGAGAGCATCAGCCTCATCGAAGAAAAGAATGGCATTTGCAGTTTGTCCTTCCCTGAAGATACGGTCAAGATTTTTCTCTGTCTCGCCAATGTACTTGCTGACAATGGCCGATAAATCTATCTTGTAGAGGTCAAGCCCCAGTTCATTAGCCATGATTTCCGCTGCCATAGTCTTACCAGTACCTGATGGGCCGGCAAAGAGCGCATTTAACCCGGTGCTCCGGGAGAGTTTCTGACCGAAACCCCAGTCACCATAGACAGTATGGTAATGCTCGACATAACTGCAGATTTCTTGCAGTTGTTCTTTTTGATCTCTGGGAAGAATAATATCATCCCAGTTGTGTCTGGGATGAATCTTACTGGCTAGGGTGTTAAGCCTCTGGTTAGATTGTTGGCGACAGGCAGAGTAAAGGTCATGAGTGGTAACCAGCCCATTTTCGGGGTCTCGCCACAGGGCTAGGCTGCGAGCTGTAGCCATAGCGTCCCCGATTTGACCACCGTTAAGCCGGAATTTACCAGATATATCAGTGAAGTTGACATCGGGAGCCACGGGTGACTGATGATTGCCGTATTTCTCCCATAGCTGCTTTCGTGCTGAGTAGGTTGGGGCAGGAAATTCAATATAGATGAGCGGTTTATTGTGCAAAATGTCCTTGGGCTGCCAGGTTCCTTCCCCGGCTAGAAAGACCCACTGTGGATAACTCTCCAACTCCTTTATCACACGGTCATTAGCTAACCTGAATTCCCGTTCCTCATTCAGCAATATGTTGTAGTTTTCCAAGTATAGGGCAGCATTTTGCAATCGTCCTTCACGAAAGATAAGCGGCACTGCTAATTCAAGAGGGATATCAGCCGCCAGCATCCCGTCCACATCTATACTAAGCAGTCGAACCCCCAACTCAAAACACATTGCCTCGGCGGTAGTCTGCTTGCCTACACCATAGCTCCCCTGGAAATAGCAAATTAGCGGCTCTCTTTTGAAGTGTGTCACTAGCTGGATTAGATGGTTCTCGGTATCCTCGGGTAGAATTACATCCTCCAGTTTGAGTCCGGGCCGGGTCAGATTAGCAAAAGTTTGTAAACGAGCATCGATTTCGTCTCCTCCCAATAGATAGCTTGTTATGCGCTCATTAATGTGGAGGGATTTGCCAAGTAATGGTGTTGAACTTTGAAGATGTTCATCACATAACCGCAATATATGATGTTTGATAAGAGATTCTTCTGGGGAAAAGCGCTCCCTTGCTCTCAGCCTATCTTCAAACGATTTACACAAGAGGCGCACCACTAAGTCGACGTTAGGGCTTTTCTTGGTGACATCGTTTTGTAGATAAGCGTAGAGCCGTTGATGCTTCAAGTTTAGCTCGGGCAGAAGACAGACTAGGAGAACGTCCATATCAAACTTGGATAAACTAAACAACCAGCCTAACTCGTGCAGCCGAAGAATAAGCCCACAGCGTAGGCTTTCCTTTTCTCTTTCAGCAATATTTGCTTCAAGATGCTCAAGGGACTGAACCAGAGTTACCACGGCCGGGTCTTCCCGATAGGCTAAGTTGTCACCTTGCTGAAAAGGTGTAGAAGTTAAGACGGTATCTATTTCCTTTTCCGGGATATAGAGCCCACGAAATCTGTCCTCTTCAACTTGGCTACTGTTATAGCGCATCTCCATTACCAGGAGGCGCAGCTTCAACTCGATACGGCCAAGCTGAGCTAGCAGATGGTCAAGGCTAGTTTGAAAACACTCATTCATCTCGACCAACTTCTCCGATTTGGTCTACCTGCAAGTCATGCTCCACTGTGTGACTTACCTTGAATACCATGATCATTAGGTGGATGACTAAGGTGCCTTACTATAAAATCTGTCATATTTTCTAGACTCAAAAAATATGCATACTCTTACGTGCGCATATAGTGAAGGTAGAGCCGATGTCACTACCCACAAAGCATAGCAGGTATCAGTAAATCGGTAGTTAGTTTTGGGTTAATTTTTGGTTAATTAACGGCGGGATACGATGAACTGCAGTTATATATGGGAGGATTTAGTGAATGGGGCATCGATGAAAGACCACAAAAGTTGGCCCTTCAAATAGGTTCATTTCTTAGTAGTTGGTGATATAGAGCGGTTGTTTGAACATCAGGGGGGGCATCAACCTCAGTCTGGATAGTCCGGCGACACATTTCATACCAGCGCAGGGCACGACTTCTCTGCCCCAGCCGGCTGTAGCAACACATCAGCCGCCGGTAGGCATCCTCGCGGCATGGATCCTTAACGAGAATCCTGTGGCAATATATAATACTACCCTCATAATCAGTAATCTCCATGGAGTGGTCAGCGAGTTTGCCTAAGATAATGAGGTAGGTATCCTTAAGTGCTTCTCGACGTAGTAGTGTCCACTCCTCATAGGGCTCATCCTCTAGGTAATCGCCTCGATACAGTGACTCGGCCAACTCATATTCCCGCATCGCCTCAGTTAGTTTTCCTTCTTTCCCCAAGTACCGACCGGTTGTCCAGTGCCGCTCAAACTCTTCAACATCTACCCATAAATCAATATCAGGATTCAGTTGGTAGTTACCCTGTAGAAAAAGAATATAAGGAAATCTGTCCTGTTTATTAAAAAGGCTGCCGAGTGTCCGTCGTAGACTATGCACGGCTGCCTTCAAGTTGTTACTGGCCACCTGAGGGTCAGAGTCAGGCCATAAAGTTTCCATGAGCAAGTCCTTGACAATCGGCTCCCTAGGCTTGGTCATGAGACACTGGAAGACCGATTTTGCCTTCATACTCTGCCACTGGTCGACCCGCCTATATTCACAACATAGCTCGAATCTACCTAGGCAACGCGCCTCAAGGCGCATTGCCTGGGGCAGAGCAGCAGGCTCAGTAAGTTTTCCCAGGGTGGTTTTGCCTATTTGGTTCCACGTGGTTCCAGCCCCATATGGCACCAGGCACAGAGTTCGATAACCCCCAGATGCTAGAAAGGCATATTGAAGACGTTGGCTTATCAGCGCCTCTCTTTCGCTAAGAGTATGACTCACGTTCTCGAGTTGTTTTCGGGCTCCTTCATAGTCGCTTTGTACGAGCCTCAGCAGGTGGATGGTGTCTTGCCATTGTGCACCATCGCCATAATCACTGGATCCCTGCAAGCCACGGGCTGGTGTATTTTCCACTAGCTGGTCCTTTAACTCCTGGTCAATTTCGATATTGAGTCACAACTTTGGTAAATATTAACCCCGGGCTGCTCTACTCTATCACGGACCTTTCCAGCAGGCCTTGACTAAACGATTTTTATTAAGTTTACAGGAGAAAAAAGTGTTTGTCCAGCCCCCAAAATCACTCAGCCAACGTGCAGAGTAGCACCACTTGCTGCTAACAATTGTCTTCAGTAAGCGAGCATTGTGAAATACCTGCTAGCTCTTCCCTACCGCAGGATAGCATAGCCACAATCTCATTCATAATAATGGGACAAAGGCATACAATTAGAACATAGGGACTAAAGTAAATATTTCCTTACCAGCCACCCTATTGCTAAGAAACCGACGATAATCCCCACGAAAAGCCACCAGTTGATTCGTAAAAGGCTCTCGAATTCTCCACTCAAGTTACCTATTTCTACTGTATAGCTACCAAGCTCATTATCCGAAACTGTGAAGACTATCTTTTGAGTTTGGCCGGGACCAAGGCTCATCCTTTCGGTTGCCTGTACTGTACCATTTATCCTAAGAATAGCAGTATAGCTGCCCTCCTGACCTCCATGGTTGGTCGCTTCAACAGTGATAGTGGCTTCCTTCCCAATTCTCGTCACAAAAGTCAACTTTTCCGCAATCTTCGATAATGATGGTGTAATAGACAGGTTGCTTAGTTCAATGGCCGCGGGAGGTGGAAGTGCGGCTAAGATAGCAAATGTGGTGAAGTGGTCTATTGGCGCAGTTATCCTGCCTAACTCAGCCAGTACACCACTCTCAGTCGGGAGCTCAACCCAGCCTGACTCAGTGTCATAATAAGCTAAAGCAAGTGAAGTGACACCCTCAGGTAGTTTATTTACATCGTAGCCTAGAGTAAGTCTTATCGGCTTGTCGAAAGTTATATTCGGTGGGGTAAAGTCATAGGCATTACCTACCACGATTGTGTTATATGGAGGCTCGGGTATTTCTGCTGCTTCTCTAATTTCTATCAATTTCACAACCTTGCCTTCGCTGTCGAGTGTTCTGGTACCCTTCTCCATCCGGAGTATGTGGTTAGGGTCAGGGCTTGGCGCCTCAAGCGAGTTAAAGAGTCGCCCGTAACTTGATATTGGTACACTCGTTATTTTACCAAGGAAGTCCACAGTAAAGTATTCCCCGTCAGGAGATGGAGGTGGAGGTGGAGGAACTGGAATTGGAGGAAGCGGAGTAGGTCCGTTTCCATTTTCTCCGTTGTCTCCATTTATCAGAGGGATGTAGGTAAAGGTAGCAGTAACCGTCTTATCCTTGTCCAAGATCAGGGTTGTTGTTGCTGAGTTGGGGTTAGCAATCTCAGACATGTCGGCAGTAGACCAGTTATCGAAGCGCCAACCACTGGCTGGGGTAGCGGTAATAGTCATATCACCCTCAGGATAAGTACCTGATGGAGGACTGACCGTTCCTTGCCCTACCACTTTCATGGTTAAGTCGTAGGAGGGTATCACGGTGAGAGAAGCGTTGTCAGTCATGTTAAGCAAGGTTAAGTTGCCGGTAACCGTCCAGTTGCCTGGTGTTTCGGAGGTATAGACATTATTCGACCAGCTGCCGCCAGCCCCAGCATCTATCGAGAAGGTAGTCCATGGTGTCACATCAAGCAACCAGTTATCATACTTATCATAGACGTCAGCAGTATAGGTCTGATTGGCCCCGCTAGTGATGGTGGCGCTAGGCGGTGAGATTTTAAGGTGGTCGACCAAAGGAGGACCAATCACGGTGAGAGAAGCGTTGGCTGACATGTTAAGCAAGGTTAAGTTGCCGGTAACCGTCCAGTTGCCTGGATTCTGTGAAGTATAGATATTACCTATCCAGCTACCGCCAGCTCCAGCATCTATCGAGAAGGTAGTCCATGGGGTCACATCACCCAGCCAGCTACCAGACTGATCATAGTGGTCGGCAGTATAGGTTTGGTTAGCCCCGCTGATGATGGTGGCGGTAGGGGGTGAGATGGTGATGTAACCTGATGGGTCAGGTACTAAGGAATCTTCGGTTACTATGTTATTAGCCGGGTTGGGATCAAACTCGTTAGCATCGGCCACGGCGGTATTGGTTATTATTCCGATTGTATCGTTATTGACTTTGACATTAATGTCCAGTTTAGCGTTATAGCCGAATATCAGGTTACCGACATCCCAGTTTACGATACTATTTGACTCAGAAGCCGAGCCTATAGATGGTTTGGCTGACAGGAAGGTGACGCCTGGTGGGAGGGTATCGGTGACGTTGGCTCCGGTGGCATTATTGGGGCCTTTATTGGTGATGGTAAGGGTATAGGTAAGGTTATCCCCGGCGAGCAGCGGGTCAGGGCTATCGAACTTGGTGATTGAGAGGTCAACCCAGTTGAAATTGGGCCAGATCATGGTGTAAGTAAGAGCCAAATTGTTAGGTAGTATAAGATCAGACTCGTTACCGGTGACGGTGGCTAGATTGGTAACGATACCTGGTGCTAGCGGGGCGGTAACGGTTATTGTCAGATTGGCTGAAATATCACTGGGAAGGTTACCAACGTCCCAGGTCACTGTACCGCCCGATTCGGAAGCTGAACCCGTAGATGGGGTAGCTGACTGGTAGGTGACACTTGAGGGTAAGGTATCGGTTACATTGACTCCGGTAGCATTATTGGGGCCTTTATTGGTGATAGTGACAGTGTAGGTGAAGCTATCCCCGGTAAATGTTGGGCCAGGGTTATCGGATTTGGTGACCGCGAGGTCAGCCAAGTCTGGGCTGGGGTCGGGCCAGATAACGGTGTCAGCAAAAGCTGAATTATTGGCTTGCCTGGGGTCATTTTCGATGCTGGACACGGTGGCAGTATTGGTAATGTTACCTGAAGTTAGGGGTGCGGTTACAAGTATGGTGATGTTGGCCGAAGCGTCTTTGGCTAGAGCGCCGACGTTCCAGGTCACAATACCACCCGATTCGGAAGCTGAACCCGTAGATGGGGTAGCTGACTGGTAGGTGACACTTGAGGGCAAGGTATCGGTTACATTGACTCCGGTAGCATTATTGGGGCCTTTATTGGTGATGGTAAGGGTATAGGTGAGGTTATCGCCGATGCTTACCGGGTCGGGACTGTCGGACTTGGTAATTTCGAGATCGACATCAGTAGGATCAGCAACAGTGGTGTTTTCGGATGCGGTGTTGTTAGTTAGGTTGGGGTCGTACTCGATGCTGGACACGGTGGCAGTGTTGGTAATGTTGCCTGAAGTTAGGGGTGCGGTTACAAGTATGGTGATATTGGCCGAAGCGTCTTTGGCTAGAGCGCCGACGTTCCAGGTCACAATACCACCCGATTCGGAAGCTGAACCCGTAGATGGGATAGCTGACTGGTAGGTGACACTTGAGGGTAAGGTGTCGGTTACATTGACTCCGGTAGCATTATTGGGGCCTTTATTGGTGATGGTAAGGGTATAAGTGAGGTTATCGCCGGTGCTTACCGGGTCGGGACTGTCGGACTTGGTAATTTCGAGATCGGCATCAGTAGGAACAGCAACAGTGGTGTTTTCGGATGCGGTATTGTTAGTTAGGTTGGGGTCGTACTCGATGCCGGATACGATGGCAGTGTTGGTAATGTTGCCTGAAGTTAGGGGTGCGGTTACAAGTATGGTGATGTTGGCCGAAGCGTCTTTGGCTAGAGCGCCGACGTTCCAGGTCACTGTACCGCCCGACTCAGAAGCTGAACCCGTAGATGGGGTAGCTGACTGGTAGGTGACGCTTGAGGGTAAGGTATCGGTTACATTGACTCCGGTAGCATTATTGGGGCCTTTATTGGTGATGGTAAGGGTATAGGTGAGGTTATCGCCGGTGCTTACCGGGTCGGGACTGTCGAACTTGGTAATCTCGAGATCGACAGTGGTGACAGTGGTGTCTGCTTGTACCATATTGTTGCTAAAATATGTATCTTCAACATTACCAAACACCGCAGCCATGTTGATAATGGTAGCACCTGTAGGAAACTGCGCTGTAGCATTGACGGTAGCGACGATGGTGAGGTTAGCCGAGGCGTTTTTGGCCAGCTCATCAATATCCCAGGTTACTATTGAGAATCCCGGGGGTAACGTGGAGCCAAACTGATTCATGAGATCGACAAACCACCCTGGTAACGACTGGTTAGCTGAGCCTGTCGATGAGGTGGCTGACTGTAAGGTAAGCAATTCCGTCGGAAGCAGGTCAAAGACGAAGACTCCGGTGGCATCGTTGGGACCGTTGTTGGTGACGGTGAGGGTGTAGGTCAGGTTATCGCCGGCATTCACCGGGTCAGGGTTATCGGACTTGGTAATCGAAAGGTCGGCATCAGGAAGGTCAATAGCGAATGTGGTTTCTTCTTGTGCCCAATTGTTACTCATATCAAGGTCTGCTACCTCACTGTACACCACCGCCATATTGGGAATGGGGAACTCTAGGGGAATCCCCATATTAAATAACTTAGCCAGGCCGAGTAGTGGTAGTGGTACTGGTAATGTAACATTTACGGTAGCGACGATGGTGAGGTTAGCCGAGGCGCCTTTGACCAGATCACCAACATCCCAGGTTAGCATTGAGGAGCCGGGGGGGACAGTCCATGATGACCCAACCCATCCAGATGCTGACTGGTTAACTGACCCTTTAGAAGGAGTGGCTGACTGTAAGGCAAGCGATTCTGCGGGGAACATATCAAAGGCAATTACCCCCGTGGCATCTGCGGGGCCATTATTGATGACAGTGAGTGTATAAGTGAGGTTATCACCGATGGTCACCGAGTCGGGGTTATCAGTCTTGGTAATTGCAAGATCGGCAGTGTGAATGGTGGTATTTTCGGATGCGGCATTGTCAGTTAGGTTGGGGTCGTACTCGTTGGCGACCGCGGTGGCGGTATTGGTAATGTTAGCCGAGATAAAGGGTGCAGTGACGAGGATAGAAAGGTTAGCCGAGGCGCCACTGGCGAGGTCACCGACATTCCAGT
>SDBU01001926.1_pt1 | contig 28550 bp, 70 predicted proteins | sample 2277071 | NCBI WGS metagenome assembly SDBU01 (sample SAMN10397929, study PRJNA504765) | marine sediment metagenome | isolation source: marine sediment core GS08_GC12, 126 cmbsf | place: Arctic Ocean: Gakkel Ridge, Loki's castle | collected 2008 | reverse complement strand
CTTTATAGTCTTATCCTCCCACAAACTCACATCTACCTATTCTTCTACGACCAGGGATTAGCCTTAAGTCCTCCACTACCAGGTTTTGGAGTTAATTTTATTTTGAATTTGTGCGCATAAGGTAAAAGTATTGCGCACTTAGCCAAGAGTTCCGACCAATTCCCAACCTCAAAACTTCCTAAAGACTCCAAAATTAAATCATATCCATATTTATATTTTGCATTAACTTCCTTCACTTGCTCAACAATTTTACAAAAATCAGCGTGCGCTCCTCCAGGGAGACCAATTTCTATTTTTATATCACTTAAATTCTGTCCACTTACAGCATAATCCCAAAGATAACACTCATCAATTACAGCATTATCCCTGTAACCTGCTGCAGAAGAAAAACCAATATCTACATTCCCACTTGTATCAACAAGCCCTGATGATGAGAAGTTGCCTTGGGCAGTTCCATTAAGATAAGCAATCATTGTTGAACCATCATAAGTTAAACCTAATTGAAACCAATTATTAACAGGAACAGTGAAAGGAAAAGTAACATCACCTCCAAAACTAGTAGTAAGAGCAACTACAAAACGATCAGGACTGTTCACTCTCCAAAGACCTGTTTGTACTCCACCTCCTGTACTACCATAGAATATAGCCCCTCTATCACCATTATATTCACTTACATTAACCCAGCAAGATAAGGTAAATTTATCCCTATCATCTAAGACTGTTTTTGGCAAAGCTACACTAGTACTTACACTTGTGCTAAAATTCCAAGCCAATTTATTTATTCCTGAAACTCTCACAATATTAGTATCACTAGTACTATCATTATTACCAACTTGATCTATTAAATCAGAAGTTGAAGGATCTTGTTCAAAGTTATATACAGTATCTATCCCAACTAACAAATCACTTATATCAGAAGAAACAAAACTAACTAAACCTAATAAAATTATCAAATTAATTAAGAGTGCCTTTCTCAATAGTTACACACCTCTAATTAACTCGATCTTCCAGTTATTAATGCCACAACCGCAACTAAAATAATCAACCATAAAAATAACGGTATTGCCTGAATAATCGTTATTATTATTGTTGAATGTGCTGCTCCCGATGCATTAGTCTCGTTCACTCCAATAGCAATGAAATCTAACAATACTGGTTGCATGATAGATGCTGCTGCGATCAGCATGAAAGCAAAGATCAATCCGATGACTGCCGCTTGTGCTTTCATGCTTTTGTTTTTGTTTTTCAATTTATTTTCCTTTCATCGCAACAAACCCTAACACGAACAATAGTATTGCTAAAGCTGCTAATACTGGTATCAATGCTATTAAGGTTCTAGCTGTTCCTGATTCAACAAAAGCACTAGGCTCAAATTCATAAACTATGTCGTAACTTGCATCTGAAAAGTTCAATGACTTAACTGTTACAAGTCCTGCTCTGGTAACATTAACTTCGCTATCCAATGCAATGCCTGTTGAATCTGTGCTTGTGGTTCTATTACCGAAATAGGTTGTTGATGTCACATCTTCATTAGCTGTATTTCCAACTGCATCTTCTGTATAGACATAGGATATGTTATAATCCCCATCTGAAAAGATTACAGAGTTTACTCTTATTTCTCCTTCAACAGACCAATTAACATCTGTAGAGAAACTAACAGTTGATGAATCTGTGTTATTTGTTCCGTTTCCGAAGAAAGTTACACTGATCACACTAATGTTGTCTGTATTTCCAGTTGCAGAACTTATAGCTATCGTTTCATTAATTACTGTGTTTGATGTAGATGTTATTGCTATTGATTCATTGGATGATTGTATATTCAATGCAGTTGTAGATAGAAAACTAAATATCACTCCTAACACTACAACTAGAATTATTGCTCCTACTCCTAATAGTACCATCGAACTTGCAATTTGTCCTTTACATTTTTTCAATTTGTTTTTCACCTCCATGTTTTTTTTTATAAATTTTTAAAAATTACCCTCTTGTTTATTAAACGATGTATTTCTTTTTCTTCTTGATCTGAAGGGTATAACACCTAAATCGTCTGCCTCTTCTAACGATACTTCCAATGCCTTCTCGATATTAAACTCCCTAGTATTCCTTCTTAATATCCTTCTAAATTCATCTGTTAGTACCATTCTATTGTAACTCTAACTCTAATTTCTCTTTATTAAAGTCAATCTTATCTTTAATCTTAATCTTCTTTATATCCATTTCGGTTATATCAAACTGTTTTGACATTTTGTTTTACCTCTTTTATATATAAGTTTTTTCCACATTTCGGACATTTAATAAAATATTCACTAGCTTTATGTCCACAACTTGGACACGCAATAGCTACTGACATTTTTAAAAGTTTTTTATCTCCTTAAACCCTTTTCTTCTTACTGAAAATCCTTTTGGTGTAAATGGTGTCTCTTTCAATCTCTTCTTAAGTTTCTTTTCTACTCTCTCCCTTCTTTCTCCAAATGTCATTAACTTTTCTTTTGCTTCTTCTTTTAATCCTTTCTTTAATTTCACTATTTTCTGTTTACCTATCTCTCTTTTTAATAGTACTTTCTTTGATAAACTTCCAATCGTAAAATCATCAAAAAATATCATCTTGTCACCTCTTAAAATCCTTACTGACTGCCCTAAATGATTTTACTCCTGATGGTGCTTCTGCTACTGCAAACCTTCTTCCGCTTCTCGTAGTTAATTCAAATTCGTCTGTTTCGAATGGTTTCTTTGCCTTTAAATCAAAAAATTTTAGTTTTGGCATTTTTACCTCCTAAATGAACTCTTTTTTATTTGTGATCCAACAGATACTTCTCTTAATTCCCTATGAGATTTTTCTATATCTAATTCTACTTTCTCTATGAATTTATCTGCTAGGCCTAGTCCTGATGGTTTTGCATCTGTCATTTTAAAAGCACCCCCTAAAATGTGTATCTCTTCCAATCATTCGTATCATGTGTTTTTCTTCTTTTATTATGTCTGCTATCATTAAGTCATCTAATCCAAATATTTCATCTATATCTTTTGACATTTTTTATTACCTCCTCTAATTTAACAACAATCTCCGCCTTTCATTTTACAACAACCTCCTTTTCTTTTCTTCTGGTTCTTCCTCTAATATATCTGCTGCACCTTTCAATAGTCCAACACCAATTAAACTTGAAGTTCCTGTTTTTAATGGAGCAGGTAAAGGAGAACTTCCTACTACTCCTATTGCTGGACCTGCTATTACTGCTGCAACAGTTATATCAAGCAAATCTCCTGTTAATGTTCTTTTAGCCATAAAATCACCTCATAATTTTATTTTTAATCTTCCTCTTTCATCATTCCCAAATAAATCTAAATTCAATCCAACACCTTCAGCTAGTCTTTTTCTTCTCTGTTTTAAAAACTTGGCAATAGTTATCTCTTTAACTTCTGATGGAGTGTCTAACCTGAACTTTCTCCTTTCAATGAATACTCCTTTTGGTAAGTCTGTTGTCTTTTCACCTTTCCTGTTAGTTCTAAAACTTCTAAACTTAAACCTATTGAATGTAGAGAAACCTGTTTGTAAATCTTTTGGTAAACTCTTTAATGGTTTCTTTATCTCCTTAACTTTTCCTGTTGCCGATAATGTTTTATCCACTACTTCTGCTGCTAAATCCTCTGCTGCTCTTTTTGTTAGAGGTTTTTTATTTAATCTCTTTAACTTCCCTCTCTCTTTTGCGAAAGCATTGAAACCTCTAAACCCTCCCTCTTTTCTTGGTATAAATGGTTCTGCAAAGAAGAATGGTAAACCTGCCCTTTCTACTGGTCTCTCTATTGGTATTTCTGGTGGGGAAGGTTGCCTAAACCTAAATCTTAAAGGTGTTACTAACCTTAATTTTTGTTCTAGGGTAGGTTCTGTTATCTGAACAATATCCTGATCTAATATACTTTCACCAAAAGGTCTAGTACTTGCTTTCCCTAATTGTGCTAATTCCTGTTCTAATAACTGAGAAGTTCTTGTATCTGTAAGTGATATTAATTCTTGTCTTTGTACTGTTTTAACAGCACCTATATCTCCTATTAAAGAAATATTTACATCCCCTAATAATGATACTAACCCTTTTTCTAAACCTAGTGATGGAATTAATGTAGGTTCTGGTACTACAAACCTCTCTTTAAATGCTTTAAATTTTACTCTTTCAAATTCCCTTAGTTCTTCAAATACATTTCTTGGTTTAGGTATTTTTGGAAGTCTTTCTTCTGGTACAATAAATAATAATCCTCTTTCTCTAGCTAATTCTTGTGGAGTTTTTGGCACTTCTCGGACTATTAATCTTGGTGCTTGTTTTTCCAACTCTTCAAATTGTCTTAATATTCTTCTATTAATGACTGCTTGGGTTTCTATTATTCCCCTTGTAGTTGGTTCTCCTAAAAATGGTTCTGGTGGTTTTCTTCTTATCTTAAATGGTTTTTCTGATGGTGGTAATTCTCTAAATGATCTGTCTATTACTCTTTTTACATCAGGTATTAGTTTAGCTTGTATTCTTTGATCTCTAATTCGAATACTTTCTAAAATAAATTTCTTTCTTGCCACTTCTTGAGCTTCTTCTATATTTCTTGTAAACCTTTTAATTACATCTTTTTCTACTAAAGTTACGATTGCTCCTTTTTCTGTTGGTTGAATTAATATCTGTTGTTTTGGTTCTGGTCTTTTTACTCCTTTTCCTATTGTTTTCTCAAATGCCCTTAATCTTGCTAATTCCTCTACAGAAGTAACTTTTGGTTCTACATCAAAAGTAAATTGAGCTTCTTTTTTTGATACTCTAAAACCTGTTCTTAATCTTGCTTCTACTTCTCTTATCGGAATTCTTACTTCCGCTTTTTCTAATGTCTTTAACTTACTTTCAAACTTTAATTGCCTAAATGCCTTTAAACCTTTTAATAATAATGTTTCACCTGCTTTAAAAATCCCAGTCAGAACAAAAGTTTCACCTAAAAACCTAATTGGTCTTTCCTTTATTTCTTCTTTAGTTGCTTTTGCAACTTTTACTGCAACTACACCCGTTACAGCAGCAGCACCCTTTAAAGCTCCAATAGGATCTCTTTCAAGTTCTTTATCTATTACTCTTCCAAACTCTGCAATTTGTTCTCTTCCTTCCTTTGAAGCTACAAATGCTAGTCCTTCTTTTCCTAATTCAACTCCAGAAACAACAACTCCTCTTGCACCTTCTATAAATTCTCCTATTAATGCTTTTTCTTTTCTTTTTGGTTCAAAGAAGAATTTAAATAAAGTTTCTCTTATCTCTTGTGGTGTTCCAGTATCAATTTTCTTTGGTAATGCTTTTATTACTTTCTCCTTTGCTATACCTAATAATTCTAAAAGTGGAGTTTCTTTTGCTTTTTCAAATATGGTTGGTTCTGCTGCTATCCTTAATTCTTCTATTCTCCTTCTTTCTGCTCTTGCTTTTTCTATCTCTCCCATAAATGCAGGAGCTAATTGTAATCCTGTACCTGTTCTTCCTACTGCTGTTAATAAAACTCCTTCCTTAAAGATAACTTCTTCTGGGCCTCTAACTCCAACCTGTCTTATTCCCCTAACTCCACCTTCTTTCTGACTAATTGCGAAACCAACTCTTTCTAAAAGTGATGGTACTCTTTCACCTATAAGTTGTCCTCTAGTTAATTGTTCTGGTGGTATTGGTCTTGTTGTTGTTCTGGTTATAAATTCCTGAACTTCTGCTGCTGACCTAAACCCTGATCTTGTTTCTCCTGTTGGGCTTACAAAAGTTCTTTCCTCTAAAGATTTTCCTATTCCTAAATCTTCTCTAGGTTTATCAAATTTAACAGATGTACTTCTTAATATTTGAACCCTTTCAGCAGATACTCCCTCCTGATCTGCTGCTTGTTGTACTTCTTCTGGAGTTGGTATTGATCCTATATCTCCTGTTCTTATATCTGCTAGTCGTCCTGCTTCCTGTGCTGCTCTGAATATCTCTCCTTCTCTACTTCTCTGTGCTTGTGTTATAGAAATAGAAAGAAATAAACCTAACAACTAAACCACCTCTTTAACAAGAAACCTATTTATTTCTTCTTTTTGCATGCATATGCGAACTACTCCAAATGGTTTAATAATGTAACTCCTATAAAATACTTTCGTAAAAAAAAGGAAAAATATTTAAAGTGTAAAATTATAAGTTATGGCATTGGAGGTGAAAGATATAAAATGTTTAAAGATAAACATGGTCAAGGAGGACTCGTTGCTGCTTTCATCTCAATTCTAGTTGCAGTTATTGTTGGGGTTGGTGTAGCTATACCAGTTATCCAAGATACTATTGTTAATGCTGCTTTGACAGGAACTACACTTACTATCGTCAATCTGATACCATTGATGATTGGCTTAGTTTTGTTTGTTGCTGTCGCTACTTTAATAACCGTGAGGGGTTAAGGTATGAAAAAGGCACTAAAACTCACATTTTTTTTTCTTTTTTTAATTATTATACCTATCCTAGTTTATTCTCAACCACCTTTTGAAGAAGTTAGTACAGCACCAGCAGGAGTAGCTATTTCTTTTCCATTATTATTTTTCTTTGAACAAAATAAAAATATTATCTTCGATTTCCATGTTTTTAATTCTACTACTGGATTACAATTAACTAATACAACTACAAACTGCACATTTCATTTATTTGATAATACAGGAATTCATATAATAAATCAAGAACCAGTACCTTTTGATAGTACTGGTATTGATTGGGTATTAAATGTTTCTGGAACTAACTTTTCAAGATTGGGGGCTTATGTTTTTTTAGTTAATTGTCAGGCTTCATGGGGGGGTGGTTTTGATAACCATAGATTTAGGGTAACAATAGATGGAGAGGATGATGAAGTAATAACTAATACAAATTCTTTCTCTTTTAACTTTATATTCTGGATTATGTTTTTACTATCAATTATATTTATAGTAATGATGCACAAATTTAAGGAAGATACTGCTAGTATATCTTATGGGTTCTTTGCTATGATCTTAATGATTCTAATGGGAAGTATCCTATTATTTGGTTTCCAACTTATAACATTAGACAATCTTTCCTTACCTTATGATCTAAATAGGTTAATAGGGACAATCTGTATAGTGATTGGTCTTTATAGTGCATGGTTCTCAGTAGAACTGTATAGATTCAGGAAAAAAGAACATAATAAAGATAAAGAAAAGGAGGACTTCATTGCCCCATAGATAAAATGGCAGAAACAAAACCAGAAGAGCAACCAAAAGATCCTTTTTCTGTTAGAAATAGAATAAGACAAAGAAAAGAACAATTAGTTGAGTATATTGGGGATATGTTACAACCCCAAACATTAGGTTTTAACCATATCAATATGGATATGACTTTCACCTATCTCGGTAATTGGGATTTAATGTTTGTTGATAACATTTGTATGTCCATAACTATGGCACATATTTATGAACTAAAACAATCTGAATATCTTCTCAGGGGTTCTCTAGCAACATTTCTTAATAGCAGGAGAAGCAGGGATGCAAAGAGTATGAATATATTTACTACAATGGTTACAGAACAAAAACAGGAATTCGTTGATAAGACAGAAAAGAAGCAAGGATTTCCATGGCTTAGTTTCGGTAAAAAAAATAAATGAGGTAGATGAAAATGGAGTTAATAGTAGCAATATATTTTATCTTATTCGGTGTAATAGGACTAACTTTCCTAGTTCTTATTGGTGTTATTGCAGGAAAAGATATTTATTTGGCATTTAGAAGATGGTTTTCAAAGAAAGGTTGTGAGGTGTATCTGGTAAACCTGACAAGAACAGTATCTCATTATTTTATGACACCTAAAGATGGGGTGTTTAGGATAAATAATTTACCTTATGTTACTAATCCTGAAAAGGCCATGAATTTAACTGAAGAAGAAAAAAAGAAAGTTCTGGATTATATGCTTAAAAGAACACAAAGACTTAAAGGAAGGATATTAGAAATGAATATGAAAATTGCTAATTTAAGACAACATCTATCAACAACTGAAGATGAAAAACAACAACACTTCATTAATTCCCAAATAGCTCATTATGAAAACTTAATAAAAGAATTTCAGGATAAGTTAAGAACAAAACAGGAGAATTACTTCAAAGATAAAAGACCTGCTTTCTTTTATATCTATGGAGATCCAATTCCAAAAGATTTCTATGAATATTACTCTACATTGGATTCTAAGATGGTTGATAACTTGGTCTCAAGGTCATTATCACAACCACCAGCAGGACTTAAACAAGAGGGATATATAAAACAAATAAAGATATTTGCTATGGGTGCTGCTATTGCTGCTGGAGTTGCTGCATTCATATCTTTTAGGAATAGTGGAATGATACTAGAGATATGCAGAAAGGTTGGAGCTACTTGCGCAGGACTGTAAAATGTCATCAAAATCTAGCTACATAGCCGAAGTTGTTTTAAGGGATGAGATGACTTATACTAAAGACTGGTATAAGAAAGGCCCTGCTGATGAAGTTCTTATTGAAGCATTGAGGTATCTTTCAAAGAAAGACAGTAATAAAAACATCTATAAAAGGATATTAGATTATATTATAGATGATTTTAAGGAATTTGACAGACACATGACAAAACTTTTCTTTGGGAGGGATAAGGATGGGTGAAGATAATATCTTTTTAGACAAGTTAAAACTCTCTTTTATAGTCTTAAAGAAAGAAACAGACTTAATAGAGGTTTATTCCTCTTTATTAAAAAAGATAAAAAGAGGTTATATCAAAGTTAAGGATGTTTTTGAATGGAATGATTATCATGGAAGCTGGAGTATCTCCAATGAATTATATATGTTCTTAAAATATAACAAGATAAAAGGGATCGGTGAAAAGAAGAAAAAAGTAATTGGTGAAGATGTAAAAGAATTAGAAAAAATCATGGATAGATATGAACAACCTGATGGTGAAGTTAGTTTTAAGGATCTTCAAAAGGTGGTGAATATACTACAAAAAATAGTATCTTTGAGTGGATACCATGATGATAAATTTGAAGATGAGAGGAAAACTTTAGATGAAGAAGAATACTAAACCTAGTTTTAAAGACAATAAAGGAAAACTAATCCCTTATCTGAATAAGATCAAGAAAAGGATTAACTTCCATGACTATGATTCTTTTATAGTTGTCTGTGGAAATGAAAGGTTAGGTAAAAGTACACTCGCAGCACAGATTGGGGATTTCATGTCAAATGATGTTTTAAAAATAGACTACATTTGTTTTACAACAGACCAATTTTTAGATGCATTAAGGAATAGTAATAAAGGAGATATAATAATTTTTGATGAAGCAGGAACTAATTTATATTCCAGAGAAGCTATGTCTGCAATGAACAGGATGCTTACAAAAGCATTCATGGTTTCTGGATTGAAAAATATATGTATAATATTTTGTATCCCTTCTTTCTTTAACTTAGATACATACATAAGACAGCATAGGATAAATCTGTTATTCTATATCCCTGAAAGAGGTAAGTTTAAAGTATATTCCAAGAAAAGAGTTAGGGAAATAAACAAGAGAGGTATGAAAGAGAAGAAGATAGATGTTGTAAAAGCTAATCTAGTTGGATGGTTCACAAAGGAATATCCTAAGTACTTGGAAAAGATATATAGGAAAAAGGAAATCCATTTCAAGTTAGGTTACATAAAAAAGATAAGAGACCATGCAGCAGGTAACTATACAACTACTAAGTTCTGTGAGGTTACTGGATTTACACTAAATACTATTATGAATTGGATAGAGGACAAGAAGATTAAAGCTAAAAAGATAGGTGGTAAATGGTTCATACCAAAGACAGAAGCAGAGAGGATAGTAATAGAAAAGAGAAAAGCAAATTATGGAGAAGAAGATGAAAATTCACCAAATGTCATTGTGTAATTTGTGTAGTTTATGTATATATTTATATCTAAGGGGGTTCAAAAGATGAAATTAACTAAAAAAACATTAAAAAAACTAAGGATCATAACCATTCTGATACTCTGGGCCATAACTATCTATGGTTGTTATGTTGGTTATGATCTATACAAACATTTCAAAGAGTACCCACAGGAAAGATACCATGTTAAGGTTGGTGAAACACTTCCAGAGGAAGCAGTAATCAAGATAGGGTTGTTTAATAGATTAACTGATACAATAAACTATGGCCTTATCTTTGTTCTAGTATATTTCTTCTTGGATTATTACTATGATAAGGAAAGACATTTTATTACTAAACTTAAATTGATGATAGATAAGGTAAAAAATAGAACTGGACTGGAGGTAGATAAAGATGAAGATGAAGAAATGGGAGATGATGGAATGGGTGGAAAAAAAGTTTAAGTTAGAGAAGAAAACAAATATGGATTTAAAGTTAGATAAGATAATGACATTGTTATCTTTATTATTCCTGATTGGATCTTATTTCTATTGGGTTTATGCAAAGATAAATGTATATATAGTTGTCGGGTTAGGATTAAACTTTCTGATATGGTTGAATGCAATGTTATTAACTATAAGGGATAAGAAGATGTTGAGGTTGATTAAGGAATGACACCAGAACCTTTGAAGGAAAAAGGAAGATGGGCTAATGAAGATTTATATCTTGAATATGCTCAAGAAGCCATAAATAATACTAAATTAAAAGAACATTGTATTTCATTATGGTTTAAAGATGAAGATATAAAATCAGCAGTTGAATGGTTGAAAGAATGGAAAGTAAGAGTATGTATTACCCTCAAAGCAAAATGTGGTTGTTGTAAGAATTTGTTTACTATTTATTATACAAGAAAAACAGAAACATTATGTAATAAGTGTTTGACTAATAAAGCATTTGAGGATGTTAAATGAAACTACCTATGTTTATGAGTGATAAAGAAAAAGAACTCTATGACAAAACATTAAAGGAAGAAAAAGATAAAGTTGAACTTAAAAGACAAGAGGAAAGAAAGGAAGAGATAATGAAGAAAGCAAAGAAGAAAGCTAGGCCATTAAAAGAAAAGATAAAAGGAAAATTAGAAGCTCTCTCAAGAATTAAACTTAGGGAGTTGTGAGGTGGAAGAATGAAAGAGAAAATTAAAACTATTTCAAGATTTAGGAAGGAACAATATGTAGATAGTCTAACAAAAGAAGAACAAAGAGAATTGGCTATTGAAAGGGTTGGATCTAAACCAATGAATCAAGTACTATCTGTCTATATAATCTTTCTTTTTTTAGTAATGTTCGGTTTTGCATATCTAGCAACAACAATTCAAATAGAACATAATGAGAGAATGATGGATAGAACTAATCAACTCTCTTCAAAGATATGTGAAGTGAAAGGAGAAGAATATATTGGTTACTATATAGTTAGAACTTCGAATGAACTAATGATAGAATGTGAATCAAGTAAATTATGGATGGAGGTAAAATAAAATGAAAAGATTTGAAATAACTTTTTGGAGTTGTATGATATTAACACAAATTGCAGTGATGAATGGTAAGATTCACTTTGCAATAGTATGGGCGGTCATTACTGCGGTAGCTAGTTATCTATATCTAATTAAAAAGGATAAGGAGGAATTAAAATGAAACTAAAAATGAGTTTGTTGTATTTGATTTTTTTTGTTGTTGTTGTTATATGGTTAGGAATAGAAACAACATTTATTGGAAACCCTTTTAATATGAGAGTAATGTTTATGTTGTTTGGAGCATTAGGTATGTCATTACTCGGAATAGTTACCATGGTAGAAAAGAAATTGGACTTCACTAACTTGGATAAACTACCAGTTCCACCAACAGCAGTTCCTAACATACCAACTCCAATGCCACCAGTAATACCACCAGAACAATTACAACCAATACCAGAAGAACCTAAAAAGGATCTAAGAATTGAGGTTGCAGAGTTAGTTGTAAGAGGGGTTCAACAGAAAGCAAACTTAAAAACAATAGTTGAAAGTGTTAAAAAGTTAGGGTACTCTGATGAATTGATAACAAGTGTTATAGAAGAGATGGTAGAAAAGAAAATCATAGCAATAAATAAACCTGAACCAAAAACATTAGTGGTTGATAGTGGAGATGAAACAGTTGAAGAACCTGAAAAGAAAGAGATACCTAAGAAAAATAAAGGTGGAAGGCCTAAAAAGAAAACTGTATAAAACCTCTATGTACAAGTTTGATTAGAATAGTTAATACCTTTTTAATCACTCCTCCAACATGAAGGTGTACAATATGAAAATAAAAATAAAAGGACTAAGAACAAAACTAGAAAGAATTGAAAGTATGCGAATTGTATTTCTGATGGTTAGTCTGATTATGTTGTTTATAACAGGGCTATTTCCTAAAGAAGATACATTAGGTAGGATAGTAGCATTCTGTGTTTCAATATTCTTTTTAGTTTTGTTTGTTTATTTCAATGCAGAACTAAGACACATACAAGTAATGCGAGAAATAAAGAAAACATGAAACTGATTATAACAGTTAAAAGAAAAGAGAATGTTGTAGATGAAGCTATTGAAGAGATGAAAAAGGAAGTAGGAACAGTAAAATTAAAAGTGTTTGCAGCAGTCTATAAATCTAAGATGAGAGGTTTGTATTATATGATAAGGAACGGAGTATCTAGATTCATTACAGAAGAAGGATCTGATTGGTTCACAGCTATTGAAGAAGGAGATGAAGGATATATAAAACAGAGGTATAAAACATTTGAGGATTTTATGTATGGTGAGGAGGATGTTCTAAAACAGAATAAAGAGTATCATAACTTTAAGAGTGATAGGATAGTTAAGAAGATGACAAAGTATATTGGAAGAGCATTAGGAGGAGGAAAGGTTATAGATTTCTTTAATAGAGTTGGAATAGAAGTTAATTATAAGATTGAGGATTAATGTTTTTTTAGTTGAGGATCACACCTTATCTTATATTCATTCACTTTTCTCTTGAGATTATCTATTCTATCTAGTAACTTTTTAATAAAAGGTTTTTCGTTTAAAAGGGTATCTAAGAGTTCCTCATTATGTTCTCTTAAATTTTTAAATACTTTTCTATCGTTATATTTTAAACTATCTTGCCATTCGTTCATTCTATTATTTATCATTTGCTCTCTTAACAGAATTATTTCTATTAAATCCTTATTAGTCATTCCCCTTAACCAAACCAATTTAATGATACCAACTTCATATTTTAAATTAATTTTAGACAGATTAGGTTTCCGTATCGTATTCTTAATTGGTTTTAGTTGTTCCATTTTAAACCTCCATTAACACAACCTATCTACCAAATCTTCAACTCTTCTTAAAGGGACTGTTATATTTAATTCATCTAACCAACATGAAACAGTCTGCCTTATCATATCTTTTTCCTGCATATTAATTCACCTCACTTCCTTTTACTAAGAGTAATAGACCATCCCATTGATAATAAGGATAAACCTATTAATATTGCCAAGTATAATGAAGATTCTGATATAGCCCAAACATAAAGTATTAAGGAAATTATCATTAACCACCCTTTTGGTTTCCAACTATCAAATATATATTCTCTTTTAAACATTTTAACCTATTAAATTTTTTATTACAATAACTATTATAGTTCCAGTTAATAAACCATACAAAACTAATAGAGGGGGAATTTTATCAAAGAAACTTTTGTTTCTTGTTAGTTTCAATAGTTCTTCTGTTGAGTTCATTCTTTGGTGGGTGAGTTCCAACTTTATACAGGCTTCCTTATCTTTTGGAGATGTCTAACTTCCTCAACCAATTTTACCTGTTATAAGGTATTTGGGGTGTTGGATTCACCATTCACCTATTATATCCTTTTCGTGTTCTTGATGTTTGACGAAATGTTATGTTATATTCATTAGTGAGTTATCCTTATGGGTTTTCGTTTTATGTGTGTCTTTTCTTCCAAATACTATTCCTTTCTTCTCTAATTCCTTACATTTAGGACAATGTGAACTATAATGGCTTCCAATATTCCATAACATATCAACCATAACATAAACTTCCTTTTTACATAAAGGACAGTAAAAATGAAAATCCTCTACCTTATTCATAAAGATAGGATGGTCTAATTTAGAACAATCCTCACAACATACACTAAGGTTTAAATAATGATATATGTTCTTTAAAATGTCTAGATGTTTTTTATTTTCCATTCTTAACCTCCTCAAAAAAGTGTGTATAAAGATGTTTAGGTAATTTATTTCCCCTAAAAATTCCTTTGATTATTTTCCTTAACTCTTCTGGACTTATAGCACCTTCAATTTGATATAGATTATTAATTATAAATTCTGTTGGAAGTTTAGCCCATTCTAATATCTTGTATTTTACATCATCAACTATAAACCAATCACCACAACACCCATATACCTTACTTCTTGATGTTGCTCTCTTGTGGTCTTTTAATCTTACTTTGCTCCACCAATTAAAAGGTATTTTAATTTGTTTATTGTTTTTATCCATTTTTACCTCCATTATAAACAATCAGGTGATTGTTTCTTTTCTAAACCTTCCTAACTAAATGATATTTTATACACTCTTCTGTATTAGTAGTAAAATTAATAAATTGTATTTCTGTAACTAATTCACATTGACAAGTTATACACCATAACCATTCACACCCCTCTGGTTCATAATCCCAACTTGTCCAATTATAAGTAATTACTTTTAATTTATATTCATAACATTCCTCTTCATATTGGGATAAGTAAAATTTCTTTCCAGCTCCCATCATTAATACTAAAATGATAATACACATTATAACAATATATTGTTTTTTCATTTCTTCCTCTTCTTCCTAACTCTCAACTTGGGTTATTACCTTCCCCATATTTATCCTTACTTGTATATCTTTATCCATTTTGAATTAAACGACCGTTTAAATTTATTCTTTATTGTTAGTGAAAACCCCCCCTGCCAACCTACCCCCTTTTAGATTTCTTAGGTCTGCCTAGTGTCTTACCCTGTGCCTTTGCTCTTGCTAATCCTAATAAAGTTCTTTCTTGTATTCTATCTCTTTCAAAATTGGCTAGTGCAGCAATAACATTTCCAGCTAATCTTCCACTTGCCCTTGTTAAATCTAATGCCTCTTGATAACTCATTAAAACTTTATTCTCCCCCCCAAATTCTTCCATCTCTAAAATAAGTTCAGTCATACTTCTTCCCCACCTATCTAAACTCCAGAAACCAACACCATCAACATCTTTTCTTCTTAGTTTTTTTAATACTTCTTCCTTCTGAGGTCTAGTATCTTTGCTAGAAATTTTATCTATATACTCTCCTTCAATTTCATAGTCATTGTTTTTAGCCCACTTTCTTAAAGCTATTAATTGATTCTCTGGGTTTTGGTCTAGAGCTTTGCTTACTCTTGCATATAAGCATACTTTAAGTTTCTTCTTTAAGAATTCTTCTTTTGTTTTCTTTTTAACCCCTTTATTCATTTTCTAATACCCCTTTGAAAAAATTAAATCCAAAAACTTGCGAGATTAGTAGAAATCACTAAAATTTGTCTAGGAGGACGAAACCCCAATGAATTACAACTAACCTTTCGCATTTTGGATTTATGAAATTTACCCCCTCTGAACTAGAGAGACGAGGGGGGTTTGTTAGGATATGAGTTCTAAGAACCCATAACATAACTATTATTTAGTAGTGTTTATAAATGTTTCTCTCACAAATCGAAAGTTATTTATATTTTGGATCATATTAAATAGATTGGTGATAATATGGCAAGTGTTAAAAAAACTGAAAGTGGATTTAAGGTTGTCCATAGTATAACGGGTGTTCCTGTTGGGAGACCTAATACTTTTAGGTCGAGAAGTATGGCTCAATCTAGAGCAGCACAAGTTAGATGTAATGTTTTGAAAAAGTGTGGTTAATTTTTGCATAATAACCTCTGACTTGGATGTTGTAACTTTTTTAGTCTTTGATATAATTTAGGATGTGATTTTGGTAATTTCTTTTCCCAATCAATATATGCTGTGCAAGGCAAACAACCAACCCTCTTATATAATCCATTCCATTTAGTATAAACTGGATTGATGGGGATATTATTTTTCTTAATATAGTTCCATACATCTTCTTCCTTCCAATATGCAATAGGATGATATTTCCATATATTATCCGTATTCATATAATACCTTTGACCACAAAACTTTATCCCATCTCTTTCTTCTTCTTTATGATCATACCTTCCTACAAGTAATTTTCTTTGTCTGCTTTCCCATTTTGTAAGACCAGTAAATATAGCTTGTAAATGAAATTCTTTTTTAATTAATTTAAATGGTCTATTCTTACAATAATAACAACATTTAGGTTCTCTATGTTTTCCCTTTCCTCTTGGTTGAGGTAAACCATATTCCTTTAAACATTGCCAAAAAGTCTTAATTGGTTTCGTTTCAATTAGATTTAGATTCCATTTCTTAACCATCATTTTTTTATACTTTATCGTTTCTGGAAATTCTACACCAGTATTCTCAAAAACCACTTTAATATTTGGATTATAATTTAAAGCCATGTGTAACACAATAATACTATCTTTTCCAAAACTACAAGCTACTGCAATATTATCTTTATATCTTTCTATTGCTTGTTTAATTAGTTCTTCTGCTTTAAACATTTCTCCCTCTTAAACCTCATTATATATTCATTTCCCCCTATCTCATCAACATCTACTAAGTCATCTTCTACTTCCTCTAAATTATTAGTCATCCTTTTACCTTCACTAATTCCATCCCATAATTATTAATCTTATCTTCTATTATTAATCCCTCTTTCTTAATTAGTTTATTCTTTTTAAATTGTCTATAATCTACCTGATGATGAAAACGATTGTATTTGAATGTAACTTTCGTTATATCAGGATGTTGTTGAACTAAAGATTTAGTAAATTCAAGTCTTTTATCCTCTGTATTATAAATTGTATCTGTATTTCCACCTTCCATTACCATTGTGGACATTTTATCACATAAAAAAATATAGAATAATAAAGTACACAAACCACCTTTTAAAATCCTTAAACTTAAATCAGTATCTTCATTATATTTTCCTCTCCATCTGTAAGGTAAATCATTTTTTAATAAGATACATGAATAGATTCTTGTGTTCAACATATAAGGATAATCTCTTGAACCATCATCAGGACAAAAAAAGGTATATTGGAATCCAGCCATTGCTATGTTTTTGTATCTATCAATGAAATCCTCTGCAGCACAAAAGATGTTACTGGTATTAACTTTGATCCTTTTGTTTCTATTATAGATTCTAAAACATTTTATATTATCATCCAAAATCCAATGTCTATCAAAACCCCTCTTTATAGAATCTTCCCATACCCAATTTCTAGAAGGAATAGAACCCTGTCCAAGATTACTGAAAGGTAACACTTTAATTTTCTCTTTATCAATTACTGATGAATATTTATCATATTCTTGAGGTTCAATTACTATATGATATGGAACTTTCATTTCTTCTAGAACCTTAACTGTTAATCTACTGTTCCATCTTCCTTTTGAAATAATATAAATTGGGTATCTTGGATTCATTTTATTCTTTTTCTTTAATATAGGTATATAAATAATTTGATGGTTTTTCTTTATCAAATTTTGGAAAACATATACTCCTCGTTTTTTCAGTTATTCTCTGTTTAATCAATTCTGAAAATGTTTTTAGATCTTCCTTATTTCTAAAAGAAATAAGTATTAGTTTATATGGTCTTTTATCTTCTTGGACAAATTCAGGCATACCTTTCCACTCATCTTTCCAATCTTCTTTAATAGGTTTTTTAAATAAATCGTGTTGTGTTTCCATCATCAACCTCAAAGTTTTTTATTATTTAGTGCAAACACATTTACAAACGTCCTTTCATCTTCATCTTCTGTCCTTGTAAGATTAAACCAAGCTAAATAAGTTTTATAAATATCTTTAATACTGAGTTTACCTAACTTATGTGCTGTAATTATATCTCTCTTAATAATCTTACCTGAATTCTTCTCTTTGAAAGTTCCATTAATTCTTATTGTATTTTCGTCATAAATAATCCCTTTTGATTGAACATATTTCTTAAAAGGCATCATTTCAGCATTCACATTCATTTTCATCAACCTCAAAGTTTTTTATTTATTTAATTCAACTTGTATCTTCTTAATATATATTGTATATGGACTGTTTCCTAATTGTTTCTTAAACTCTTTTATAGCTTGTTCATCATCATTCCAAGCTACCATATTTGTTTCTATCTCTGCTTTTATTGTGTATGGTTTTGTCATTTTAAACCTCCATTATTTTTTACAACCTTTGAATCACATTTTGTTATCTTGATACCTCCCCTATTATAAAAACTACATCTTTTTTTACAATCTTCACAATAATCATTTGTCATAAAAACTTCCTTAATGATTTGTTCTTTCCATTATTTTTTATAACCTTTTTAGATTCCCTTCTCTTCTGTTTCTTTCTTTCTATTTGTTTCAGATGTTCCCATGATTTTATTTCCATTTTAAAAATCTCTTAATCTTCTTTGTCTTAGATCATCCCTTATCTGCTTCATTGTCTTATCCATACTTTTCAAAACTCCCTGATGTAGTTTCTTGTTCTTGATCTCTAATAATAATGATTCATTAACCCTTGTTAATATTGGCACTAGGTCTTTTCCTAATGTAGTTATTGATTGTGCTATCTCTGGAGATAAATCTTCTATGGCCCTGTTCTGTATGTATGATTTAACTGATTCTTCCCCCAAAAACTCTACCTTCTCTTTATAAACCTTTTTGAAGTATGTATCGTGTATAACCATCTCTGGAGGTATCTTATCAATATAATCATCCCCATGTATGCCTATCTCTGATTTCCTCTTTATAATGGGTTTAAAATCACTCTCACCACCATTTACACTAATAAACTTCCTTAATGCCTTTATTGTTGTATCTTCCATCTCTTGTTTCATTTCATTGATCCTATCATTGACTTCCTTAATAGATTGGACTTCTAGTAACCTCCATTGTTTCTGATGCCATAGATTGATGATTTCTACTGATTTCTTTCTTATTATTATCTTACAACCATAGAAGTTCGTATAATGATGTTCTGATTTGTAGTTCTTTTCAGAGTAGGGTATAGTAGGGTTGTAGGTGGTCTTTGAAAAGGTGAAATACCGTCTGAAATTGTGGGGTTGGATTAGTCTTATTATTTTATGTTTTGAACCCCTCATAGGGTTAGTGGTATGTTCCTTTGGAACTCTGAAAATAGGATCTGTTATTTTCTTTATGTGTTCTTTTAACTTATCTTGTTTTTCCATTGGAAAGTAAGGGGCCTGTCTTACCCTTTCTCCAAACTATATATTAAACCATACACATCTTTCGAGATATGGTGGAAGGTAGGTGATCTAAGAGCCATATCCTAGAAAACGATTCCGCCATACCTTTCGAATAGTGTAGGGTTCATCTTAATTTTCTCTATGATATTTATATTCATCTTTACAAACTTTATAAGTTACCCATATCATACCACCACCTACAACAAAAGGAATAAGGGTTATAACTGTTAAAACAGTTAATCCAATTCCTTCTACTTGTGGCTCAAGGGATATATACATCAATACTGAAACTATCATTACTACAAACCCACCAACATAATTTAAAACCTTATTTGATTTTTTCATTTCAACTTCTCCTCCAGTAACTCTTTTGTCTGCATCCCCCTCTTTTGAGCTAATTGCCTGACTAATTTCTTATAATACTTGCTTTCTTTTTGGGCCTCATTTAATTCCTGTTCTGTATTTTGTATCTCTATCTTTTGATCTAGAGCTGCTTTCCACTTTTGTGCTAATGAAAGTTTATTGTTTTCTTGTATTTTGTATGGTTTGTTGTTTGCCATTGTTTAATCACAATTCAGTTTAGCTGAAGGCGTAGTAAAAAGCCAACGACTAATATATTTTTATTCGCAATTTCTTTTCTATATGTTTAATAGCAGTATTAAATAATCTCTGTTGATACGACATTCCTTTTTCAAATTCTTCATCATTTACTTGTTTTAATTTGGAGTTCATCTTCTTGGCAATAAATTCATTTAATTCCTTTCTTAATACATCTTCAACAACTTTCATCTTATCATCCTCGTTGGCTTTTTATTGAACTGAATGCTTGATTATTAATTAGCCGATAGTAAAAAACTAATGATTATAATCTTCTAAAACCTATCCAAATTTTTGGCAATATCCACATTATCATATATAAAGTAAAAAATATAACTAATATAAATATAGATAATCCAAACATAATTATTATTGGTAAAATCCCATTCATTTTATATCCTCTTTAGTTTTTTATTTTGGCTAATGCTTGATGATAACAGAAGCTCAAAACTAAAATACCGTTATAGATATTTTGAGTTTGGGTGAGCTTCGCAAAGCGAACTTGTTATCATTAATTATGAGTATGTAAAAAATGGCTAATCTCTTGTGCAACAGCCATCAGCATCTTCTTCATTATCATATTCATTATCACAACTTTCGCATTGCCATTGTCCTTTTTCTTTTTGTATAGCCATTTTTTATTACCTCATAATGTCGGTGTTTTTGGAAGGGCGAAAGTTTAATTTATAGTTATTAAGCCTTTCTTAAAACACCTATTTAACTCCCCGAAGGGCAAAAGCCCAACGATTTAGTAGTTTTTAATTAAAGTCATTCCCTTATTAAAGCTTAAACAATTTGCATTTTTACAAGGGACAAATCTAATGATAACATCATTAGGAACATCAACATTCCTTTCTTTTTCACATACTTCACATCTATATATTTGTTCTTGCATTTTTCACCTCGTTTGGCTTTTGAGTTTTAATTGAGTTGAATGTTTGCGGTTCAAACGAAGTCGCAAACTATTTTTTATTATGGATATTTGTGATTTTGTTTAACCGCTATTATGCCCCCTTCTTTTTTGAAGGTTTAGTAGATTTTTGGGATTTCTTTATATATTCAACAACTCTGAATTTATTTGGTGTCCACAATTTATTCCCATGTTTTTGTAACCATTTCTGCTGTTCTTTCCTTATCTTATGTGCTTTAAGATAATTTGTTGATGCATATTTCTTTAAACCAAAATTACATATATCCCACAGTCCATCCATAAATCTTGCCTCAACAATCCATAATCTTTCTTTATCTTTACTCATTTTTTCCTCCGTCCCAAAAATCTATTGGGCATAATGTTAAGTTATGCGAAGTTGCCAACTAAATTAATCGTTATAGATATTGGCAATTTGGGTGAGCCGTAGCGAACCGCATAACGTGAATTATGCGTTCCGAAGGACAAACCCCCCGTAGCGTTTTTATTTATGTTTATCCATATATTTCATAGCAAATTTTGTTGCTATTGATTTTGTTTCGAATTCTTTATCTGCTATTGTTTTATCTGTTGATACAGCAACAAACCATATATCTCTTCCTTCAATTCTTTCTGGATATATTTCTAGTTCATTACCGTTACTACGCCTATATCTGGTCAATCTCTTTCCAGAATGTACCTTTTTCCATACCATTTTTATACCTCCATTTTGTATAAATTGTTTATACAATCTTTATTCTGGCATTTTCCATTAATTAATTTAGTAAAACAATCACAGCATTCATCTTCAAATATTATTGTTGTATTTCCATTATCATGTAACTCGTGGAAGGTATTATATAATATTTTCCTAATTTCTTCTCTTTGTTTATCATCATCTATTGGAATACCTAAATCTACAATAGTTTCATTACTATTTATTCCAACTGACCTATCTCCATCAGAAATTATATTTATTTTCATTTTTTCGTAGCGTAGGGGGGTTTGAGTTTTTGCGTAGCAAAAATTACGCATAATTAGCAGTTATGTCTAATCCCACTTACTAGTAATTATTCTATAAACTTCTCATTAAAAAACTTCTGTATTCCTTCCTTTATCTCTTCCTTCATTTTCTTTTCTAAGGCCTTATCTCTTCTTTTTAAGATTGTGATAAGTTCTTCGTGGTTTATTGGTTTCATCTTCTATTGGATATTCTTTTTCAATTACATATAGGTTATGGTTTAAAATTAATCTAGACGAAAACATAGCCCATACCCAATTTGTAAATATTAAAAATAGTGTTAAAAACAAAACCCACATAGTAGTTTCTTCTGCAAAAACAATATTTATAAAATATAAAAAAATTGTTCCTAATATTAATGGAAAGAATATTAAGTCTTTACTAGTATATTCCCATCGTCTATCTTTTTTCATTTTACCTCCTCCAATTATATAAGTTTAATAACTTTTACTCCATGCTAACATTCCAATAAAAAATGTTAATACTCCTAAGATCCCAAGACTAACTCCTAAATTTTCTAGTCCGTCTTTACCCCAATATAATCCTATTATTGTAATAAGTCCTAAACATCCAGATACTATAATTCCTGTCATCTTTAAACTCTTATTATTTTTTTCCATCTTATTTCCTCCTCCATTAGTATTTAACTATTAACAATCTTATTGATTTTATCATAATCTTTTTCTCTCTTAGCAAGTTCCTTTCTATCAATTATTGATTCTTTATTTTTAAGTTTACCCATAAAGACAGTAATACAATACTCACATAATCCACTACAAAAAAAATAATCTATACAATTCATTTTAATTCCACAGTTTTTATATTTCACCTTAAATCATCCTTTCTACTTCAACAAACTTTCTGCAACCATCACACCATAATTTATCATTAGTCATTTTTGTTTTATGAAGTCTTGTTTTACACCTATGACAAAACTGATTCGTCATATACATAGTACTCTTGTACTTTGCCATAAGGTCTCTTTAAATTTTAACTATTATTTAAACCTGAAAAACATTTCCATACGTAAACTTCTAGTTTATCCCTGCAATTCCATTGCCAAGTGATTATCATTTTTTCACTACATTCATTATAACATTTTTGTACTTGTTCGCATGATAGTTCATTCGGATTTTCACACTTTAAGGTTTCTTCTTCACAACCACTTAAACTAATTAAAAATAATGATCCAATTAAAACCATGATAATACCAGTAATCTTTCCTATCGCTATTTTCTTTTTCACTCTTATACCTCAATTTTTCCAATAGGTTTAACATAACCATAAAGCAGCTGATCACATTCATTACAGGTTTCACTATAAACCTCTTCAATTAAACCATTTGTGTATTGGATATTTTTTAACTTTTTATCTCTTAATTCACAACCACAAATATTACATGGTTTCATTTTCAATCCTCTATATATCAACAAATTCATTTAGTAATATATTTTCTTGTTCATCATTTAATATAATATTTTCTACACCCTTATCATTACAAAAGTGTCTCCAATCAATCCTACAATCATTACAAAATAACCTATCTCCTTTTGTCTTATCTCGAAAACATTTATCTCTTTTACAGGATTCGGTTTTATTCATTTTTAACCCTAACATCTCCAACGGAGATTTCTTTCATCCATATATCAAAAGGGAAATTATGATAGCCCCACTCTACATAATGTAAATTGTAATCACTATCAATGCAAAATTTAAATTCCTCTGTACCCTTAAACTCTTCATATCCTATATCTTGACAAGCCTTGTTTTGTGCATGTTCTGTTATGGTAAAAAGAGATATAATAATCAAAGAGAATATCAAAATTCCAATTATTGATTTAGTTAAAAATTCCATCTTCACTCCTCAACTCTTACTTCTCCTACTGAAATTATTCTTGGAATACAATCCCATTCTCTCCATTTAATATTTTCACAATCTATCTTTACATAGTGAGCTTCATTATTCTTATCTATACAAACATCACTACCTTGTATTCGATGGTTTTCCATATCTATCTTATTACAAGCGCTATTTCTCTCTTCCATATAACCAGAAGAATAGGACATACGATAGATAACCACTAATATTAAAATAATAAAAATAACAGCAATAATAATGGAAACTATTTTTATTATATCAGACTCACATTTTTTATTATTCATTTTTATCTACACTCACAAACTTCTTGTTTAAATAAAGTTGATGGAATAAATCTCACATTATTATTACCGCAAAAGTCAAAACAATCCCACTTCCTCTGTAAATCATAATTATTTAATTCCTCACCATATTGTTTCTCATTCTTATTTATCTCATACAAATCTATAGTTATTGGAACAATAACAACTAAAGCAAAAAGTACCATTACAAAGATTGGTATGACAATTAGACCAATATCTCCAAGATTCATTTTCATTCCTCCATATTTTCTTTATTAACTTTTCTGATAGTTAAACAACTCTGACAAAAGAAACAATAATAACCTTTTTTCCATAACTCACCATCTCTAAGGTATCTCCATTCGTGTTTACATTCATTCATTTTTCCCTCTTCAATAAAGTTAGAATAAATTCTCTCCAGCTCCTATCTCCTTTCTTTTTAAGTAAGGCTTCGAATTCTTTATCTTCAAATGTTTCGTTTATTGATTTCATTTTATACCTCAATACCACAATCTGTTAAGAATTTCTGTCGGTTAAATTCCTTAATAAACTTAGTTCCATGTTTCTTTTTATCTAATACACACATCACTTTAGTATTCCTTTCAAAATAATCTGCTAATGCGTTAGAAATAACATTACTCTCACATATTGGCACCTGTAATCCATCCTTAACTTCCATATCTAATTTATTCATACCGTGAACAATTGCTAAAAATGTTCGTGATTTTATTATCTTAGCAATCGCATTATAATCTTTTTTATTCATTTTTCTACACCACAATCTTTAAGGAATTGCTGTCGGTTAAATTTAACATATACTCCTGTTATATATTGTTGTCCCTCAAAATAATCTGCTAAATCAGTAACTACTGATTTTTTATTTATAAATTTAGATTTCTTTAATCCAGTAATAAAACAAGCACGATTAAGTATATTAGCAATCGCATTATACTCTTTTTTATTCATTTGGATTACCTCCAATAGTAAGTTAGAAAGTAAGTAACCTTTATATATCTTTCTATAATCTTGAAACTTAAACTATATAATAGAGAATAAGTATATATACAAATACATATACTTTTACATATATGTCATTGTATTATCTTCCAGAATATTCCAGCTACAATAACTCCTAATGCCATCCAACCTGTTACAACTACCCATTGCATATCGACTGTAACACCCTCAAATCTTCCGAATAATGCTATTGTTGTAACTAATGGAAGTATGACAATAAAGAACACAATCCTTCCACCTTTAATGGATAAGAGTAATATTGAAATAATCCCTATAATTATTAAAGGAAGGAATAATGAACCTCCAAAAACTCTTTGCAATGATTCGATAATTAGTGTTATTATGGTATATGTCATGATCCACCACCACCCCTTAAAAATATAATTAATGTAGAAACATTCAGGATTAATAAAGGCAATCCAATTATAACTGAAACAACTGGCGGAAACAAATTATATGAAAATAATGTTAATGAGATTGTTGCTATTTTCCAGAGTGTAACAACAAATGCTAAAACCATTCTCGCAACATCCAAGAAAGCAAAACCACCTTGTTCTAATAGAATTGAAGAACCTGTTTGTTCGTTTGGAGCTGCTGAAAAGTTACCTGATAAGTCAAAAGCAGAACCAGAGGTATAGTTATCTGAAGAGTTTAAGTTTCTAACATAAATATCCATAGTATCTGTAAATTGTGTTTTATTTCTTAACAATACATCAAATAAGTCATCCTGTAATGTTGGTGCTGTGCTAGTAGGACTATTTGGAGCTATTGCATAATTAACCCCTAAGAATAGAAATGTGTTTAGACAAATGCTCAATACCAATAATTTTAATAGTGTTGAACCCATGTTAATCCCTCGCCAATACTATGTATGCAAATATTCCAACTATGATTGTTACTATGCCTGTAAATATTGGTATCATCCTTGCCAATACAAAAAATATATTTCCTATGACTGCAACTAAGACTAATGGTAAACCTATAACTCCTAATTGTGAAGCAATTACAACCAAGACTGCTGTAAGGATTGCAGCAAAGATAGACAGCATAACTTTTGAATCTGCTCTTCCACCTAGGCCATCTACTAATTGTTCTAACCAGTTCGCTATGTTATCCCCAAATATAGCAATGAATAATTGAAACCAGTATAAGTCCCCGTGAAAGAACTGAACATTAAAACCATTTCTCTTAAAGAAGTAATGAACATCAAAACTTCCCTCTGAACTGCCAGTTATATTAACAGTTGCTAATCCACCGAAAGGTGAACCTGTAATATTACTTACACAACTCGCAGGAACGCAAGTAAAACTATGGCCGTCAATGAACACCCCAAAATATTCTAAACTTCCGTCATCCGCAAATAAATCAATACTTACCTCTAATGGTACTGTTGATATGTTAAAAACCCTTTGTCTCGGCTTTAATGAATAAATAATTCCTTCCCATACATTATTATATAAACTTTCAACTGGTTCGTCTATGAAGATTGTATAAGATGTTAATAATGGTCTTAAAGTAATTACTTTCGTAGGGAAGTCTGGGTGTGTTAAGATAATCCTGTATTCTACTGTCTGGTCTTGGAATACCCTTACCTGTCCTGCAAAGTCTGTCTCTACCTCTGCAACTGTTATGAATGTACTATTAATTGGTCTCTGGAATGTCATCTTAACATTCTCTATATTTCTCTGGCTTGTTGTTTTTATAAAATAATCTATATCAGAAGTTCCAGTTATATCCTTTAATAAGTAGATAGTTAAGTTTGTTGATTGATCTATTAAATCTAAAAATATCCCTCTTCTGTTATAAGTCGCACTTTCTCCCTGAATAAAATAATTGCCTAATGTTAAATTACCAAAGAGTATATGGCCTGTATCTGATGTCCCCTGCCTTGTCTGTTCTAAAGTTAAAACTGCTGTTACATTCTCCCTTATCAATGACTGGTTCTGCTCGTCTAAGAAAGTGATATTTAATGATGCTAGAAGAACATTTTGTTGTGCGTTTATAGAAAAGTTATATTGGTTCGAATCGTTTTGTGTTATATTTACAATCCATTCCAAACTGAATGATTGTTCTACATCTGGAACTACAAAGTTCGTTGTAAAAAAGGTAAACTCGTCTCCTTCTGTTTTTGTCAAAGTTCTTTTAGTGTTATTATAAAAGAAAGTTGTGTTTATCTCCTCAACAAATCCAGATAGTTTAGTTACATTTAAACTAAATACCTGAACTGATTCGGTAGTTGCAGATGAACTAAAACTGTGTATTGTAGTCCCACGATACCAGTTATAATTTTCTGTTACTACATTTAAACCACCAATGCTGTTTATTGTTATTGATCTCTTAATTGGTAGATTCATAAAGGTTATATAATATGTATTATCATTAATCTTAACTACTTCATACACTTTTCCTATTCCTTCAAAATCAATCCAATTACCTTTTTTTGTTATCCCATTCCATATAACAAAATGAGCATTATATTCGCTGTCTGGTAAATAGTATATTTGGCTTTCAGATTCCAGAGTAAATGTTCTTGTATTGCTTGTTAATAAATAATTGAATGAAAAAGAATACCTATCAATGTTTTTCTTAAAGTCTGTGCTTAATGCACCAAAAGAGCTTACCTCAATCAAATTATTTTCTGTTGTTCTGAACTTTATTTTATTGAATACCTGTTGAACCTCATAATCATTTATAAGTGTTTTTGTATGGCTATCTGATGCAATTAATTTTATATCGTACAAACCTGCCGCCCATCCTAATGCACTTACTGTTTCTGAAAAGGTAGAATTTGTATTGCCTGATAAAGAGGAGTTAGTATGATTAAAAAATAATATTCCATTTTTAGTTACATTAATCTCAAATGCAAATAAGTCTCTTTCGTCTGAAACAGTAATATTAAAGAATGTATTATTTTCATATTGTATAACTCTAGATTGGTTAGAGGAAGTAAAAGCATTATTTGGATTTATTGAAATTACTGGCAAAGTAGTATCTATTGTCAATGTAAAATTATTTGCTGCAAAAAAAGAAGAACCATTAGGGGTTAAACATCCAACATTCCAAGCAAATATTCCATCTGTAGTTAGATTCATTGGGTTAAAACTAAAAACTGTGTTGTTTGTTATAACTGATTGATTTGTCTGGTTAGCTTGAAATACTCCTGTAAAATTTTCCCATAGGGTACAATTAGATAAATTCAAATTTTTAATGCTTACTGAAAAACTAAAATTCTGCTCTATTTGATTTGTTATGTTATTATCTTCAGGTTTATTTAAAGTTATATTTAATGATTGTAATGGAGCTGCCACTGAAAAAGGATAAAACCATTGGTGAGGTAATTGCCGAACATTCACAGATACATTTTTCTCGTATACCGGTATATGGGAAAACCCGCGATGACATTACGGGTTTTGTGTTTACAAATGAACTCCTGGAAGCTTACTATACCGGCAGGGAGAATGAGAACATTGAATCCCTTGTAAAACCGCTGTTTGCTGTTCCAGGATCTAAATCTATCGCAGATCTTCTCGATGAGTTTATCAACCGCAGGGAGCACATGTTCCTGGTT
>SDBU01001925.1_pt1 | contig 28564 bp, 29 predicted proteins | sample 2277071 | NCBI WGS metagenome assembly SDBU01 (sample SAMN10397929, study PRJNA504765) | marine sediment metagenome | isolation source: marine sediment core GS08_GC12, 126 cmbsf | place: Arctic Ocean: Gakkel Ridge, Loki's castle | collected 2008 | reverse complement strand
CCTAAGGTAAACAGGAGCAGGATTACCCCGATGGTAGCCAAAGTATGGATGGTCTCCAGGTCATGAACTAAGCCAAAGCCATAGGGACCGACAGCAATACCCCCGACTAAATAGCCTAAAATGATGGGCAACCTCAGTCGGTGGGCTAACATCCCCCCAGCTATGGCAACAGCTAAGACAATGATTAGGTCAAGACCAAGTCCCAGTTCCTCCATAGGTTCTCCCTTACTTAACAAAAGCAGCCAAGCACAGATATTGTAGCACAGAAGTCAAAGTAAGGCAGTTATTCAAAGACGAATAAATTGTTTATCAACCTCACCCCCTTAATCCCCCTCTCCTTTAAAGGGGAGGGGGAGAGATTACTTTTGAAGGGGCTCCGCCCCTTCAAACTTCCCCTATTTAGAGGTCGCTTGGAAACGCCTCTAGTGCTTCATCCCCAAATAGAAAGCGAGAGATTGGGGGTGCAGCCCCCAAATACGATTCTAGGGTGGGAGGGTGGGAAGAAAGAGGTTGTTAAACAACCTCTAAGCACATGAGGTTGATACGGATAGCAAAGATATGTTATTATGTCACTGGAGGGAGATAGATGCCAAAGATTTACCTTCTTGATGTGACTAATCGGGACGGAGTGCAGACGGCGAAGCTTGGCTTATCCAAGCTCGAAAAAACCTTGATAAATATCTACCTGAATGAAATGGGGGTCTTTCAGTCTGAGTTTGGATTTCCCACCACCAGGCACGAAACCCTTTACCTGCAAGCTAACCTGGACCTGGCTGAAATGGGAGTCTTGCATCCCATACGTTTGGAAGGATGGCTAAGAGCCATCGCCAGTGACGTGGAGACAGCTTTTAAGCTGGTACCTAATCTCCGACATCTCAACCTCTCCATATCTACATCAGACCAGATGATTAACGGCAAGTTTCAAGGGAGAAAGAAAAGAGATGACATCATCAATGATATGGTCGAGGCGGTTGATGCCGCTCGGTCCCTTGGTGCTAAGACCATAGGTGTCAACGCTGAAGATGCCTCAAGGACAGACTTGGACTTCCTAATCAAATTCGGACTTGCGGCTAAAGAACATGGGGCTGATAGACTCAGGTACTGTGATACTCTTGGTTATGATAACCCCTTCACTATCTATGAAGCTAATAGGGCATTGGCAGAAAACATCGGCATAGCTATTGAGCAACATTGCCACGGTGACCTGGGGATGGCTGTGGCTAATTCTATTGCTGGAGCTAAAGGAGCCATAGATGGCGGGCAGGATGCTTATATCAATACCACCGTCAACGGTATCGGGGAAAGGGCAGGGAATGCCGACCTGGTAGCGGTCATTCTGGCTTTGACCAAATCAAAGAGGTTTGCTGAGAAATACCAGTTGGCAGGCTCAATTGATTTATCTAAGGCATGGAAAATAGCTAAGTTTGCCAGCTACGCCTTTGGGGTGCCAATCCCAATAAACCAGCCGGGCGTGGGCGCTAATGCCTTTGCTCATGAATCTGGCATACATGCTGACGGCGTATTAAAGGACCCGGAGAACTATGAGCTATATGGCTTTGAAGAACTGGGCAGGGGCGAGCCAGAGTTCGTAGAAACCGGAAGAGAAATTATTGCCGGGCAATATAGCGGGATATCCGGCTTCAGTCATGTAATGGGGCAAATAGAGGTATCGTTTGCTAATAGAGAAGAGGCTAATGAGGTTCTGGAACTGGTAAGATATGCTAATGTAGAGTCACATAAGCCACTTGTTGAAGATGAATTGCTCTTCATAGCCAAGTATCCGAAGATTGCCAAAAAGCTCTTAACCCTTGCTCCGCTGGAATAAGTATAATTAGGATAATAAAATGACAACGAGGCTGTTTTTACAAGGCGGCCTCTTTTCGTTTATCATTAATATGCTATTATAATGGCGAATGCCGGGGTGTTAAAGTGGCTGATGAACTACCAGGCATGACCTTAAAAGCGATAGGTGTTGTCAGAAATGGAATCAGGCAACCGCCAAAGCAAGGTTGGGAGAATGTTGTTTCTGATATTGTGGTTAATAGTAGCCTGACCGAGGCTCTGGATAACCTGGATGAATTCTCCCACATCATTATTCTCTACTGGATGCACCAAGCTCGGACTGCGAGTCAACTACCAATGAAAATCCACCCCAGGGGCAACCAGGAGCTTCCCTTAGTAGGTCTCTTCGCTACCCGGTCGCCAAATAGACCAAATCCGGTGGGGAAAGCTACGGTCAGGCTACTTAAGCACCAGGGTAACATTCTAAAAGTGAAGGGGCTTGATGCCGTTGATGGCACCCCGGTAATTGATATAAAACCCTACATCCCAGGATATGATTCAGCAACTGATGCCACGGTGCCCTCATGGATAACCAGCAAGTAAGCCAGAGGCTACAAAATATCTACCACCAACTTATGGACTGCTATGAACCCCAGCACTGGTGGCCAGCACAGGAGCCTTTTGAGGTAATAATTGGTGCCATCCTTACCCAATCAGCCGCCTGGGGTAATGTAGAGAAGGCTATAACCAACCTAAAAGCAGCCAAGGCACTATCGCCAAAAGCGCTACGCCAGCTCAGCCTGTCTGAAGTAGCCACGCTCATACGCCCCTGTGGCTACTATAACGCCAAAGCGCTAAAGCTCAAATCCTTTGCTGAGTGGCTGGGAGAACACTATAGTGATAACCTCAATAAGCTGTTTTCATGTAATACCGACAACCTCCGTCACCAGCTTCTTTCCATTCATGGTATTGGGCAGGAGACAGCCGATTCCATAATACTCTATGCTGCTGGCAAGCCAATTTTTGTAATTGATGCTTACACTCGCCGTATCATCAACCGTGTCGGTCTAGCACCGGACAGTAACAGCTACGCTGGCTATCAGACCCTTTTCATAGATAACCTGCCTTCCGATGCTGAGCTATTCAATGAATACCATGCCCTGCTGGTCTGCCTGGCTAAGAATGTATGCCGCTACCGCCCCCTTTGCCAGCAATGCTGCCTCAACAGCATTTGCCACTTTTACCAGGCCATTAAATAACCTAACCCCTTTCAAACCACCCTCGCCAAGCTACTGAGCTAAGGTTGTTTAGTAACCTCTTTCTTCCCACCCCTCCACCCTAGAACCGTATTTGTAGGCTAGAAGGAGTTTCTAAACGGCCCTAACGGGCCGGGCTTGTTTTGACAGGGTGGTTATGTTATCATAAAAATGAGGCGAAAGTGACCACAGAGAAAGAGAAGGCGTTAGAGCTAGCTATTGACCAAATTGAAAAGCGATTTGGTAAAGGCTCAGTGATGAAGCTGGGGGAGGTGGCTACCATGTCATCAGTGGAAGCTATTCCTACTGGCTCACTGGCGCTAGACTTAGCCCTAGGTGTGAGTGGTATTCCCAGAGGCCGGATTACGGAAATATTTGGCCCTGAGGCATCAGGGAAAACCACCCTAGGTCAACATGTAATCGCTGAAGCACAGAAGCGAGGAGGTACGGCTGCCTATATCGATGTTGAGCATGCTTTAGACCCTGCCTATGCTGCCAACTGTGGGGTTAACATTGACGAGCTACTTATCTCTCAGCCTGACACCGGCGAGCAGGCTCTGGAAATTACCGAGGCGCTGGTCAGGAGCGGGGCTATTGATGTGATAGTGATTGATAGTGTAGCTGCCCTGGTACCCCGGGCTGAAATTGAGGGAGAAATGGGGGATGTTCACGTCGGCTTACAAGCCCGCCTGATGTCGCAAGCTCTAAGAAAGCTGGCGGCGGCTATCGGTAAGTCGGGGACAGCGGTGATATTCATCAACCAGTTAAGAGAAAAGGTTGGTATTATCTTTGGTAATCCTGAGATAACACCGGGCGGCAGGGCGTTGAAGTTCTATAGCTCAGTAAGGATAGACCTAAGGCGTGCTGAAACCATCAAGCAGGGAAACGTAGCAATAGGCAGCCATATCAAAGCCAGGGTAGTCAAAAATAAGGTTGCCCCTCCCTTCAGAAGTGCTGAATTTGACATTATGTTTGACCACGGGATAAGTAACGAGGGTAATCTTCTTGACCTAGGTGCAGAGTTGGGGCTAATAAAAAAGGCTGGCGCCTTTTTCTCCTATGGTGACATTCGCCTGGGGCAAGGTAGGGAAAGTGCCAAGCAATACCTGAGTCAGCATCCTGAGCTTGCCCAAGAGATTGAGCAGCAGGTTAGAGCCCCAGCCGTCACCTATAGTCCTTTGCCCAGTGAGTAAAGCAATCTAAACAGGCAGGTTAACAAGTAAATAAGGCTGGGGCTGATGCCTCAGCTTTATGTTTTAGAGGGGGACGGCAAGTTAATGCAGAAGATTACTGCCATCCGTACCGGGAAGGGTCGGGGAAAACGGATAAACGTATTCTTGGACAGCAAGTTCGCTTTCAGCCTGGAAGCTGAGGTAGCTTTAAAAGACGGCCTAGAGGTTGGGCAAGAGCTATCTAATAGTCAGATTGAAGCACTGGCTAAGTCTGACCACTTCCATCGTTGCCTTAATGCTGCTGCCCATTACCTTGGCTACCGACCTCGGAGTGAGGCTGAGATAACAGAGCGGCTTCGCCGGCGCGGTTTTGACAGTGACAGTGTCGAGGCAGTGATAGCCAAGCTAAAAGAACAGGGTTTGGTAGACGATATGGCTTTTGCTCAATTCTGGAAGGATAACCGGCAGTCATTTAGTCCCCGCAGCCAGTGGCTAACCAAATTAGAGCTGAGGCGAAAGGGGGTAGCTGGTAACATCATAGACCAAGTAGTTGAGACAGTTGATAACGCCGATAGTGCCTATCGGGCAGCCATGAGCAAGGCTCGTAGCTTACCCCTAGCTGACTATCAGAGCTTTCGTCGCCGGTTAGGTGAATATCTCAAGCGGCGTGGCTTCGGTTACGGGGTGATAAATGATACAGTAAAACAGTTATGGCAGGAACTTGGGGGCAGGTCTGAATAGCATCTTACCTTGACATTAAACCAGCCAAGTGAGTAGTATTGGCTATAATCTACCCCCAATGAAAAGCGGCCAGAGAAAGTGAGGTAAAAATGGTATTAAACATCTTAGTTTATTTCTCCAGTTTTGTCATAGGTGTGGTACTTGGGGGTATGGCTGCCTTTCTTTCCCGGCGAATGATGGCTAACCGACAACTGCGTATTGCTGAGAGGAAAGCGGCTAGGATGGTGACTGAAGCCAGGAATGAATCCAAAGATGTGCTTCGCCAAGCCAGGGAAGAGGCAGAGAAAACCAAAACAGCCACTGGGGCAGAGTATCGTGAACGGCATGCCGAACTACAGCGTCAGGAGAACCGCTTGTCCCAGAAGGCAGAGACCTTGGAGCGCAAGTTAGAAGGTGTGGAGCATCGTGAGCGTGGTCTGGCTAACAAGGAGAAGGAAATAGAGTCCACCCGCATCCACCTAGTGGAGGTTAGAGATAAGCAGCTAAAGCAGCTAGAGCTAATTTCGGGTATGTCCAGCGCCGAGGCAAAGCAAGCACTACTTGAGTCCATGGAGGTTGAGATAGGGGAGGAAGCCTCACGACGCCTTCGGGAGTGGGAAGCTAGGTTAAAAGAGAACGCTAATGAGAAAGCCCAGGGGATTTTATCCCAGGCAATCCAGCGTTGCGCCTCCGAGGTTGTATCTGAGACTACGGTGGCGGTTGTTCCCCTTCCCAGCGATGAGATGAAGGGGCGGCTTATCGGACGAGAGGGTCGTAATATTAGAGCTCTAGAGCAGGCTACCGGGGTTGACCTAATCGTTGACGATACCCCAGAGGCAGTAACCCTGTCCAGCTTTGACCCAGTGCGGCGAGAGATTGCTCGCCTGGCTTTAACCAAGCTTGTCCTTGATGGACGTATCCATCCGGCTCGCATTGAAGAGGTAGTAGCCAAGACCAAGGAGGAAGTCGAGGCTACTATGTATAGCGCTGGAGAACAGGCAGCATATCAAGTAGGAGTGCATGGACTGCGCCCTGAGTTAATCAGGTTGCTTGGTCGGCTTAAGTATCGCACCAGCTACGGACAGAATGTCCTAGCCCATAGCATTGAGGCTGCTTATTTAGCCGGTATGATTGCTGGAGAGTTGGAAGCTAATGTTGCCATAGCTAAGAAGACTGGGCTACTTCATGACATCGGTAAGGCGGTAGACCGTGAGGTGGAAGGCACCCATGCCGCCATCGGAGCTGACCTGGTTAGGCAATGGGATAAATCGCCTGAGGTAGTTCAGGGTATCGCTGAACACCATGGTGAAACTGAGACTACCAGCATGTGGGGCTTTATCATCTCAGCCGCTGATGCCATCAGTAGTGCCAGGCCAGGGGCAAGGCGTGAGTCGCTGGAACACTACCTAAAACGCCTGAAGGCACTGGAGGATGTAGCCAATAGCTTCAAGGGAGTGGAAAAGTCCTATGCTATTCAAGCCGGTCGTGAAATTCGCATCCTGGTTAAGCCAGAGGAGATTGACGATTTGGGGGCAATGAGGCTTGCCCGAGATATTGTTAAGAAAATAGAGGAAGGCTTGGACTACCCGGGGCAGATAAAGATTACCGTGCTCAGGGAGACAAGAGCTATAGACTATGCCAAGTAGCCGGTGTTACCGCCAAAAAAGCAAGACCGGTGAGGCAGCTATCTCTTTCATAAAGAGCTGATGTTAATATTGGCAATCGGTGATATAATTGGTCGACCTGGCAGACGGGCACTACAACAGCTTCTGCCAGGACTGCGACAGCAATATGAGTTAGACCTGGTTATTGCCAACGCTGAGAATGCCGCCGGCGGTTTAGGTCTAACTTCGACTACAGCTAGAGAGCTACTCAACGCCGGGGTTGATGTATTGACCTCAGGAAATCACATATGGGCTCAGAAGGAGATTATCCCCTATCTTGACGGAGAAATGCCTATCCTGCGCCCGTTAAATTACCCCCCTGGGGTACCTGGCAAGGGCTATATAGTCAATGCTCAGGCAGTGGTGGTTAATTTGATGGGGAGAACCTTTATGGGCGATTTGGATTGCCCATTTAGAGCTATTGACCAATTACTGGCTGCGCTTAAACCTAAGCCACCAGTTATTATTGTTGATTTCCATGCCGAGGCAACCTCTGAGAAGGTAGCTATGGGACGCTACCTGGACGGCCGGGTCAGTGCTGTGCTCGGCACCCATACTCATGTGGGCACTATTGATGCCCAGGTGCTGCCTCAGGGCACGGCTTATGTTACCGATATAGGCATGACCGGACCTATTGATTCAGTAATAGGTGATGACACCGAGGCAGTGATTCGGCGCTTTTTGACCGGAATGCCTCATCGTCTATCTGTAGGTAAGGGAAAAACAATGTTTAACGCAGTAATGGTCAGGGTGGCTGACGACAGTGGTCGGGCAATAAGCATTGACCGAATCTATCGGGAAGTGGAATAGAAGTGAGCCAGGTAGACTTACATATACATTCTACCGCTTCTGATGGACGGCTTAGCCCGGCAGATGTTGTACATAAATCAGCCAAGCGCGGGTTAACCATTATTGCCCTAGCTGACCATGACACTATAGATGGTATTATCCCCGCCCTAGCAGCTGCCAAAGCCTACCCTCAGCTAAGAGTCATCCCCTGTGTTGAGATTAGCACCGACGTCCCTCATGGTGAGGTTCATGTTCTCGGCTACTTTATAGATTATACTGACCATGAGTTAGAGGCTAGACTGGACAGGATGCGCCATTCTCGGCGGGGACGAGCACAAGGGATGGTGGCTAAGCTGGGGAATCTGGGTATCCATATTGACTGGCAGCGAGTCCAGGAAATAGCCGGTGGTAGTTCTATGGGGCGTCCTCATATTGCTCAAGCTATGTTAGAGAAGGGTTATATAACCTCAATTAAAGAGGCATTTACCAAGTATATAGGTCGAGACGGACCCGCCTATGTTGAGCGGGAAAAGCTCACCCCGGCAGAGGCAGTGAAACTAATATTACGGGCTAACGGGTTGCCGGTGCTGGCACACCCATTAACTATCAATGACCCGGAGACAATGGTTATTGAGCTGAAGGCGGCTGGTCTGGTAGGCTTGGAAGCCTACTATAATGGCTGTACCGCTGACGAAATTACTAGGCTGGTTAGCTTAGCCAAGAGGTATAATCTCATTGCCAGTGGTGGTAGTGACTACCATGGTCTGGATGACAGCACTGAAACTATGATTGGTGGTGCTGAGGTGCCCATGGAGTCAGCAGAACAACTTATAGCTCTGGCAAAACAGCAAGGGCTAAAATTTGCATTATAGGTGGTGCTTATGGCTATCAAGTTGGCATCATTAATATTAGGCGCCTACCTTTTCGGTTCAATACCAGCTGCTTATCTTGCCGCCAGGTTGTCCCGGGGGATAGACATCAGGCAATATGGCAGTGGCAATGTAGGAGCGAGCAACCTACTGAAGTTCACTTCTAAGCGGGTAGCTATTCCGGTAATCATTTTTGATTTGGGTAAGGGGGCAATGATGGTGTGGGTGGCTCAGTTGATAGGCTTGGGTATCGCCCAGCAAGTAACAGCTGGTTTAGCAGTAATTATTGGACATAACTGGCCAGTTTTCCTTCGTTTTAGCGGTGGCCGGGGTAATTTAACTACCTTGGGGGTCATTTCTATCTTGGTACCATGGCTAGCACCAGTAGTTTTGGTCATTGCTTTCAGTTTTGTTACCTTTCATCAGCTAGCTTTGGGTGCGTTTTTAGCAATGATTTCTGCGCCAATAGCTGTCTGGTTTTTTGGCCAGCCATTAGGTATTGCTGATAAATTACTGCTTACCCTCAGTTTCTTGGCTATGTTCCTGATAGTGGTGTTTAGACGATTAACGGCACCGCGAACTTCGCTTACTGCTTCTGTACCCCCAGGGCAGCTAATTATTAACCGCCTGCTTTTTGACCGGGACATAAGGGATAGAGAAGCCTGGATACATCGAGCCCCGCCTGCGGTAAGCTCAACTGAACAAGAAAAGCCAGGGAAAGGCTAACGGCAATACAATGAGATGTGCCTATCACCCTGATGTTGAAACTAACCTGAGGTGTGGTAAGTGCGGTAAGCCGATATGCCCGCGGTGTCTGGTGCAGACGCCGGTAGGAGCTAGATGCCGTGATTGCGCCAAGTTGCATAAATTGCCCACATTTCATGTTACTACCAAACATTACCTGAGAGCAACTGGAACCGCATTAGGTATGGCTATAGTCTGTGGCATCGCCTGGGGGATAGTGAAGAGTTTTATGCCTTTCCTGTACCTTAATTTACTACTGGCTCCCGGCGCCGGTTACGCTATCGGAGAGGTAGTTAGCCTTTCAGTTAATCGTAAGCGCGCCATAGGCTTAGCCGTTGTTGCCAGCCTGGCAGTAGTAATAAGCTACCTGATTGGCATCTTTTTCCCATTATGGGGGCTTAGGTTCAGTCTTCTTGACATATTGGCTCTGGCGCTGGGTATTTTTGTCGCTGCTACCCGTTTGCGTTAGATGAGCCAACAGCTCTCACCAATCAGGTTTGACAGTAACAAGAGATTTGGGGTAACCTTATATCGCTAACCAGCAAGGGGCAAGCTTGTGCCGCATTACCCCAAGAAAAATCTAACAGGAGGAGGTAACGTGATAAAATAGCTGTGGCTAGCGTTGGATAGACAAAATTTGGTAGCTTCTGAAAAACTTATGTCTAGGAGGTGTTAAATGCGGGGAAAAAGAAAATTGGCAAGAGGGGTAGCTATGGTTGGCGCCGGGATGTCCAAATTTGGCATGTTTAAGGATAAAGACTCAAGAGATTTACTTGTTGAAGCTTATGATGAAATGCTTTCCTCGGTAGATAAAGGTGCCGACCCTAATGATATTGACGCTATGTGGATAGGGAATTTTTCCAACGATTTCTATGTGCATCAAGGACATTTAGGACCTATAGTAGCTGATTTGCTTGGGCATGTACCAAAGCCAGTAACCAGAACAGAAGGTGCCTGCGCCGCCAGCACACTTGCTTTTAGGGATGCCGTCTTTGCTATAGCCTCTGGATTCTATGATATTGTTTTGGCTGGTGGGGTAGAGGAAATGTCAAAAGTTACTACAGAGGAAGCTACAGAAGGTCTGGCACTGGCACTTGATGAAGCCTATGAAGGGAAAGTCGGGTTCACCTTCCCCGGGGTTTTTGGTGCCTTAGCCAATGCCTATTTTAACAAATATGGAGCTACCCGTGATCATCTGATGAATATTACTATAAAAAGCCACAGTAACGCTCCCTTTAATCCCAAGGCACAATTCCCAGTCACTATCCGTGATATTATGAATAGCCGGATTGAGCGGGCGAAGAAGAAGGGGGAGCCTGTTCCAACCTGGAAAGATGAGAAGGAAGCTCTCTGGGATCCTAGATTCAATCCTCCGGTTGCTTGGCCAATGTACCTGTATGACTGCTGCCCCATAAGTGATGGAGCCAGTTGTGTATTACTTGTGGCCGAGGAGATAGCCAGGGAATTCACCGATGATCCGATATATGTCATTGGTATAGGACAGGGAAGTGGCAGACCCTTGCACACTGCTTCTAGTCTTACTTCCTTTGAAGCGAACAAAAATGCGGCTAAGGAAGCCTATGAAATGTCAGGGCTTACGCCCAAGGATATTCAGTTCGCTGAGGTGCATGACTGCTTTTCCATTGCCGAACTCATTCATATTGAGGATTTGGGGTTCTTTAAGCCAGGAGAAGCCTATAAAGCCATAGAAGAGGGTCAAACCAGATTAGTTGGCTCAATGCCAATTAATACTTCAGGCGGGCTTAAATGTAAAGGTCACCCAGTAGGTGCCACCGGAACCGCCCAAATGGTTGAGATTTTCAAACAGTTGAGAGGTCGAGCTGAGAAACGGCAAATTCCCAATAAGAACCTGCGAATCGGCGCCACCCACAACCTGGGAGGAACCGGAGGAACCTGCACACTCAGTATCTTTGAAAGGAGATAAAGCTATGGAGGAGAGACCTATTTCCACTCTTTCTTTTAACCAATTCCTCAATGAAGAGAAACTGATGGGTTCGAAATGCAAGAAATGCGGTACTCTTTTCTCACCCCCTCGTCCTATTTGTATTAAATGTTTTAGCAGACAAATGGACTGGATTGAACTGAAGGGTAAAGGGAAGCTTCTTACCTTCACTGTGATATTTGTGGGGCCTCCCTGGATGATAGCCGAGGGGTATGATAGAAAGCATCCTTATACTTCTGGAGTCGTGGAGCTGGAGGAAGGAGTAAGGATTGATGCTCGTATTGAGGGAGTTGATACCAATAAGCCTGAAACTATAAAAATAGGTACACCGCTTACTGTTGACTTTATACACCGCGGTGAAGGCGAAAATATGAAAACCTTTTTGGCGTTTAAGCCTTTGTAGCCCGGTAACGCCAACATAAGTTTGAACAATAAGTGAATAAAGACAGGGCATAAGTGTCCCCCGCAGATAAGCACTCTCGGCAGTGACGCCTGAGTGCATTAACTTTTTGAATCCAAGACTTATTTACGGTCACTCGTGGTCAATTTCTGGGCTGGGTAAAACTAGGTGATTAAAGGAAGAAAATCAACAGGTTATGAGTAACGAAAAAAAGAAAAGGGCAATAAACCGGCTAAAGACAATGTACCCAATTCGGGCTCGCATCGACGCCATGTATGAGAGAACTGTTGAAGCCGCCAAGGCAGGGAAACCCACCGCCTGGTGCATGGTTAACTGGTGGGAGGGTGACCCTATCCTCAAGGCTATGGACATAGAAGCTGTTTACCCGGAAGACTATGGTGCTGTCTGTGCTGCTTTTGGTGCTGCCCAGGCTTACTTGGAGCGTTCCAACTCAGATGGTTTTCCTTCCCATATGTGTGGCTACGCTCGGAACTGCCTTGGCTATGCTTCCATGATGAAAGAACTGGGGGAAATACCACCGGGGGCGCCTATGGCCGGAATGCCTAAACCGGTATTACTACTCAGTTCAGGCATGTTTTGCGATACCAGGTATAAGTGGTTTCAGGCTCTGGGGCGCTACCTGGACGCTCCGGTGTGGCTGTTGGAAATACCCCATCCCGGGGTAAAAGAGAGCCTTATGCAAGGTGCCTATGAGCACATCATTAATTTCATGGTTGAGGAGCTAAACGAGTTTGTTACCTTTTTAGAAAACTTATTGGGCAAGAAGATGGACTGGGATAAACTGGACGAGGTAACAAACGATACGATAGAGATTACTCGGCTGTGGCATGAGATTAACGAGCTGCGTAAAGCCAAACCCTGCCCAATGCATTCCCGGGACTTCTGGTCTTGCATGACCCTTTCTCTGTATCCCACCGGCGACCTTAAGGAATCACAAGAGTTATATCGCAAGATGTATGACGAGGTAAAGGATAGGGTAGACAACCATATCGGGTCTGTGGCTGAAGAAAAATACAGGTTAGCCTTTGCTGAACTTCCCCCATGGCATAGTCTGGGATTTTTTGATAAGTTGGCGGAGAGGGGCTGGAACTTCGTCGTTGAGAGTTGGTCCTATCACGCCCCCAAACCCATAGATTTGAGTAAGGTGAGCAATCCATTAGAGCGTATCGCCAAACTAACCTATCAATTCTTCGCCGGCTACTTTGAGGATGCCGCTAAAGCCGGGGAGCATATGGGATATTTTGCTTATCCCTACCTGGAGTATGCGAGGGACTGGCAGTGCGATGGCATCTTACTCCATCCTCTCCTTACCTGCCGCACCGCAACTAACCACTTAATGCTTGTTCAGGATAGGCTGATGAGCAAGCTGAAGGTCCCTTCCCTGGTGGTGGAGGGGGATATTGTAGACCTTAAGCTGTTTAACCCTGACGATGCCTTGAGGAGAGCCGAAACATTTGAGGAGATTATGGAGCATTATAGAAAGGTAAGGAAGGAAGACGGGTTGGAGTGGTAATCGGCGCACTAAGATAAGGAGATTTTACTAATGGCAGAAAAGGGGCAAAGCAAAGGGCTTGCCAGAGTGAAAGAAATTTATCAAGACCCTAGTCGCCGGGCTAAAGAACTCAGGGCAGAGGGAAAGAAGGTGATTGGCTATCTTTGCCTCCATCCTGTTTTGGAGATGATGACGGCTCTTGATTTAGTCCCCTACCGGATATTTGGCGATATGCGTGAGCCGATAACTAAGGCAGATTCTTGCCTGCCAACAATAGTCTGCCCCTTTCTTCGTAGCAGTTTAGACCTGGGATTAAAGGGTAAGTATGATTTCCTGGATGGGGTAGTTATGGCTCATGTTTGCGAAGTGGCTGAGAAGACAGCTCATATCTGGCAAATCTATTTAAACCCGGCTTATTCCCACTTTATAGATACGCCTCACACCATACACAAGGCGGCTCAGAGGGAACATAAGGAGCTGCTGAAGGACTTCAAAAAGACTCTAGAGCAGTTTACCGGGGAGGAACTTACCCCAGATAAGCTCAGGGAAGCCGTTAAAGCCCATAATCAGCAGCGAGCGCTGGTGCGGGAATTATACGAGCTGAAAAAGCCTGACCCACCCCTTATCTCAGGGACAGAAACTCTTCAGGTGATGAGAGCCTTGATGAGCCTCCCTGTAGAGGAAGGAAGTGAACTGCTCAGGCAGGTCATAAGCGAGGTTAAACAGCGCCAGGACAGACCGCAAAGGAAATCGGCAAGGCTTCTTGTCTGGGGCAGTATTATAGATGACATAGCCCTTATTGACATGATTGAGAAGGCTGGTGCTGACGTGGTAATGGATGACACCTGTGTCGGCAGCAGAGCCTATTTCCCAGATGTAGAACTCACCGAAGACCCCCTAGACGGGCTAGCCTATCGCTACCTGGTAGAGCTTAAGTGTCCCCGCACCTTCAGAGAAGCCACTTTTGGGGAGACCAAGAAAGACCATATAGCTGACCTGGAAAGCAGGTTCGGCTATCTAAAGGACTATGCCAAAGAATGGAACGCCAAGGGGGTAATCCTTCAGTCTATAAGGTATTGTGATATTCATGGCTACGAGGTGCCAGGACTTAAGGACTACTTTGACCACATTGGCCTGCCAAACATATACCTGGAGTTTGACTATAGTGAGGCGGCTCTGGCACCATTAAGGACGAGGGTTCAAGCCTTCCTGGAAATGATTGGCTAGAAGGCTTCCTAGTAATTATCTCCCAAAGGCCTGGGCAAAATGTTGAGGAGGTAGATTTGGCAGAAGAAGAGGTATCTATTCTGGGCAAACTTGGAATCGATGTTGGCTTAAAAACCAGCCATATGAAGACGGTTACTGAAGCTGATATTATGCTCTTCGCTGGTGTCTCTGGGGATTTTAATCCTGCCCATGTGAGCGAGGAGTATGCCAAAAAGACCCTGTTCGGTGGCAGGATTGCTCATGGGGCGCTAACCCAAGCACTGCTCTCAGCGGCTATGGCTAAACTCCCCGGTTTGGTCATCTTTCTGTCTCAGTCGGTCAGGTTCCTGAAGCCAGTAAGAATCGGGGATACTATAACCGCTGTAGCTGAAGTAGTGGAAACACGCCAGGACAAGGGCATTGTAACCATGAAAAATACCTGCACCAACCAGAATGGGGAGATAATAACCGAGGGTGAGGCTACGGTCAGAATTTACCCAGAGCCCGTCTAGCTAAACCTAACCTACTCCTTTGTTGAGGCTACAGCATTTTCTATGCAGGAAACTATCTCTTCCCTGGTGGCTGACGGTGGAAACACGCCACTAAAACCAAACTCTTTCAGCTTCGGTGCATCGTCAGGTGGGAATATCCCCCCAATGAGGAATACGGTGTGACCTTTTATTCCCCTTTCCTCAGCCGCCTTTAATAGGTCGCTACCAAGAGCTAGCTCACCACCGCAGTAGGTGCTTATACCAACAACATCAACGTATTCCTGAACGGCTGCCTCAATTATTTGCTCAGGGAGGGCATTACCGAATAGAATCACCTCCATCCCGGCATCTCTGAGCATACCAGCCACAGTAACTAATCCCCTTGAGTGAGACTCTAAAGAAAATTGAGCCAATAATACCTTAATCTTTTTCCCCTGTTGTGTCATAATGCTACGACCTCTTAATTATTTTACACATAGATGGGTGATTTCCATAATCCGAAGGCTTCGACAAAGGCTCGGCGCATTTCCCCCTCGGTAACATTAGCCCTAGCGCACTCAACAGTGTAGTTCATAACATTGTCTCCCCGTTTGCACGCCTGTTTAAGTGCGCTGAGGCAATTATTCGCTTTCTCATTGTCCCGTTGTTGCCTTATCCTGGCTAGCTTATCCCGCATCGCTTTACCCAGACTATCATCATATTCATGAACCCATACCTCGGGCATCTTCAGGTCTGGGGCTCTAAAGTAGTTACGCCCTACCACTTTTATATCACCACTGGCAATCATCTGCTGCTCACGGTGGATATATTTAGCCACCTTGTTATGCAGCCAACCGCTGGCAACAACCTCAACTATACCCCCCATCCGCTCAATCTCATCTACCTCATCAAGGATTCTTTCTTCAATCCGGTTAGTTAGTGCCTCTACATAGAATGAACCACCCAACGGGTCAACTATCTGGGTAACCTGTGTCTCGGCCTGCATAATCTGCTGGGTTCGCAGTGACAGGAGTGAAGCCTCCTCCGAGGGGACTGAGTAGGCCTCATCATAGGAATCGACATGTAACGACTGAGCACCGCCTAATATAGCGGCTAAAGCATGATATGCCGCCCTGACCACATTATTCATCGGCTCTTCCCTGGTTAGGGAGATACCTGAAGTCTGCACATGGCACCTCATCCACATTGACCTTGGGTTCTTAGCCCCAAATCTGTATTTCATTATCCGATACCACAGCCGCCTCACTGCCCGCAATCGGGCAACCTCTTCAAAGAAGTCATTAGCCGGCGCCCAGAAGAATGCCAGCCTTTCAGCTACCCAATCAACATCATGACCTCTCCCGGTCATCTCTTTAAGGATTTCAATGGCATTGGCTACAGCTACTGCCATCTCAGTGATGCCTGAAGTGCCAAACTCACGCAGATTATAGCCATTCAGGGTAATATAATTCCACTGAGGCACATTTTCCCTGATAAATTCTATATTATCGCACTGTATCCTGAAATCATCCTTGGGTGGTATATATTCTGAGGCACTACGAACCACGCTTTCCATTATAAAATCATTCTGCACACTACCCGGCAATTTATCCCAGGGGATGCCCCTGCGCTCAGCCATTACTAAATACATAGGAAACAGTATCGCTGTATTTCTGGGGTAATGGGTAACTATGGAAGCACTTACCTTATCAATGGGAATATCTTTAAAGATTACTTCCATATCCTCAACGCAATCAATTGGAACACCCACCGTTCCCACCTGACCTCTGGCTTCAGGCTCGTCGGAATCAAACATCTGAACTGTAGCCAGGTCAAGGGCTAAGTTCATTCCGGTGGCACCATGGTCAAGGAGCATCTTTATCCTTTTGTTTACATATTCAGGAGAGCCGGCACCAGATAGCTGGCGCATGGTAAACGTCCTGCCCCGATACATATTGGCATGTATACCCCTGGTATATGGCTCTTCCCCTGAGTAGCCCAAATCCTCCATATAGTCAAGTTCGGGGCTACTGAGCGGGGTGTAAAGCATTTCTCGCTCAATTTCAGAGCCCAAGACAGTATGAGGGGTTATCTTCCAATCCTTTCTGTCTTGCTCCTGCACCACTGCATTTTTCCACCTGTCAAACTCCTTCTCAATTCTGCTCAGTGTCTCAGGGTTGTATAGAGGCAGACGCTCCCGCTGGTCTAAGCTCTCCTTCAAAATTTCCTTGGTAGTTCTCTCCTCGCTCATATCGTCTCCTCCAATACGTAATCCAAAAAGACAGCATATTGCCGCCGCTCACATGTCTCAATCTTCCCGAATGAGCCTTCTGGCAATAGTTATTCGCTGCATCTCAGAGGTACCCTCATAGATTTCGGTAATTTTGGCATCACGGAAATAGCGTTCTAGAGGGTAATCCTTGATATAGCCATAGCCTCCATATATCTGGATAGCTTTGGTAGTAACCGACATGGCCACCTCAGCAGCAAAAACCTTTGCCATGGCTGCTTCTTTTAAAAACGGTAAGTCCTTATCTTTAAGATAGGCTGCCCGATAGGTTAATAGCCGGGCGGCATCAATTTGTGTTGCCATATCGGCTAACATCCATTGAATTGCCTGAAAGTTGGCAATAGGTTGACCAAACTGCTGGCGCTCCTTAGCATAGGTTAAACATTTATCAAATGCCCCCTGAGCAATACCTACTGCCTGAGCAGCAACACTAATCCGGCTTGAGTCTATTGCCTCAAGGGCTATTTTAAACCCGTCACCCTCATTGCCCAACCGATTTGCCTCGGGCACAAAACAGTCTTCAAATATCAGCTCGGCTGTCGATGAAGCTCTTATACCCAACTTTTGCTCTATCTTACCTACAGAAAAACCAGGGGTGCCTTTCTCAATAATAAAGCTGGTAATACCCCGATGCCGCAGTGACTTATCAACGGTAGCAAAAACGACTATAACATCCGCTTCAGCACCATTAGTGATAAAGATTTTTGTTCCATTAAGGATATAACCATTATCTTGCCGGGTAGCAGTAGTCTCCAAGGCAGCCGGGTCACTACCGGCGGCAGACTCAGTTAGGGCGAATGCGGCTAATTTTTCTCCCTTAGCCACCGGAACAACAAAGCGCTGCCGCTGCTCCTCATTGCCAAACCTATATATGGGGTAACAGGCAAGCGACAAGCTGGCAAGGTAAATAGCACCAGTAGCCCCACAGACACGAGCTATCTCCTCAGTGGCAATAGCCACTTCCATCGAACCGCCGCCACTACCACCATAGTCCTCAGGGAAACTGATGCCCATTAGCCCCAAGCTAGCCATCTTGCCAATACTCTCGGCGGGATAACTAGCCTCCTCATCTATTTGGGCAGCAATGGGCTCAAGCTCTTTAGTGGCAAAATCCCGTACCATTGCCTTGAGCATTTTCTGGTCTTCGGTTAAGGAAAAGTCCACCTTGTCCTCCTATCAGATTTCTAAAAGCTATGGTCAGACCTGCTGCCCAAACGGCTTAGGCTGTTTACCAAACTGACTAACAATTTCTAAGGCAGCCGAATGGGGGTCAATTTTTCTATGAGCTAAGTTGTCTATCAACTTTTCTAAATAACCCTTATCAATACTATTAAAAATAAAGTTTTTAACCGAGCTTTCAATAGCCTCAACCAATTCCAATTTGACTCTTTCTTCTCTGCGCTTTTCCAGTTCTCCGCTGGAGGTGAGGAACTGCTTATGCCTGAGGATTGCCTCAGTTAACTCCTCAGCGCCTTTACCGAAGATTGCCTCAGTTAAGACTATACCCGGCTTCCACCCATCGGGAGGGAAGACCCTCATCTCAAGCATAACTTCCAGTTGGGTTTTTAAATTATCGGCTCCTTTCTCATCTGCCTTATTTATGACAAAGATGTCAGCCGCTTCCAGAATGCCGGCTTTCATCATCTGAATTTCGTCCCCAGCCCCTGGAGTCAGAATAACTATAGATGTATCAGCAACTTTGGTAATATTTATTTCTGCCTGCCCGGCGCCCACTGTCTCGACCAAGATAATATCCTTGCCCATAGCATCCATAACATGAATGGTACTTATTGTCGCCTTAGATAGTCCCCCCACCCAGCCCCTTTGAGCCAAGCTCCTAATAAATACATCATTATCCAGGCCACAACTTTGCATCCTTACTCTATCACCTAATATTGCCCCACCGGTAAACGGGCTTGTCGGGTCAATAGCAATAACACCTACTGTCATGTTTTTCTTTCTAAGAACGCCTATTAAACTGTCAATCAATGTGCTCTTGCCTGCACCTGAGACACCGGTCACGCCAACTATGTAAGCTCTTCCAGTGTGAGGATAGATAGTCTTTAGGTCGTCAACTGCATCCGGGGCTTCATCTTCTATGCCTCTCATAAGTCTGGAGGCAGCTAGAATATTACCCTCTAGTATTTTACTGGCTAGTTCCATCTTCGTTTCCGCCACAGGTTAGGCTTTTCCATACTGTTCACGAAGCACCCGCTTGAGGACCTTACCCATAGGATTGCGAGGGAGTTCATCGACAAATACTACCGACCTCGGTCTCTTGAAACTAGACATCTTGGCTCGGCAATACTCCATTATCTCCTCGGCGGTAGCTGTCTCCCCCTGCTTAAGCACTACCACTGCCCTGGGCTGCTCACCCCACTCCTCATCAGGGACACCAATTACCGCCGCCTCCTCAACCTTGGGATGCGAATGCAGCACAGCCTCAACCTCCTCAGGTGATATGTTTTCCCCTGCCCGGATAATCATATCTGTCGCCCTGCCTGCCAGGAAGAAGTAGCCGTCTTCATCCACATAACCCATATCACCAGTGTGAACCCAACCCCCTTTGTCAATAGTCTTTTCTGTTTTTTCGTTATCCTTCCAGTATCCGGTCATTACCCTTGGTCCCCTGGCCACAATCTCACCCACTTCCCCCTGGGGCAGCTCATTACCCACCTCGTCAACCACCTTCATTTCAACGTCAGACATAGGCCTGCCGATGGAGGAAAGTCTCTTCAGCTTCTTTTCCTTTTCTTCTTCAGTTCCCTCAATGACATGGTCTTCGGGGCCCAGAGTGGTAATAGTCGACGCCGTCTCTGTCTGCCCAAAGGCATTTATAAAGCTAACCCCGGGAAAGACGTCTACAGCCTTCTTGATAACCTCAAAAGGCATAGGGGCAGCGCCATAGGTTATAACTTTCAGACTGCTCAAGTCACGCTTACCAAAATCGGGATGGTCCATCAGTTGTTTTAACATGGTGGGAACCATCATAACCCGATTGACTTTCTCCACTTCTACCAGCTCCATCCACTCTTTGGGCTCGAACTGCCGTTCCATCACCAGGGTTCGACCTCCATAAATTGCCGCCATCATCGCCTGAATCCCAGCGACATGGTATAGAGGCACAGTAAGAATATTCTTCTCCTCCAACTCCGGGTCGGCCGGGGTCACATTCTCCAATACATAAACGGCAAAACTATTGTGAGACAGCATAACCCCCTTAGGCAAGCCAGTGGTGCCGGCAGTGTACATCAGCATAGTGGTATCATCATCGCTAATCTCGGTCACTACCTCCTCAGCCGGTGATGATATAATATCCTCATAATACAGCATGCCCTCGTGTTTACTGTCTATAGATATGAAGTTCCTCACCGAGGTCAGACCTGAACTTATTGAGTCTACCAGGTCAATATAGCGCTCACCGACAAGCAAAGTGTTAGCTTCAGAGCTATTGAGCATATAGGTAAGTTCATCCCCTTTGGCCCTGAAGTTTAACGGAACATAGATGGCGCCAAGTTTCGCCACGGCAAAATAGGTCTCCACGCACTGGTTACAGTTGACTTGCAATATCGCCACCCGGTCACCCTTGTTTACACCCAGGTTTGACAATGCGTTGGCTAGCCTATTCACCCGGTCATTTAACTGGCTGAAGGTGTATCTTTTCCCTTCAAAGATAATGGCAGTCCGGTCAGGGCAGATTGCTGTGGATATACTGAGAAAATCGGTAGTATTCACTTTAACCTCCTATCATTGGGTATTCATACTCAACCAAAGAAGTATTTTAGCCTGTCCTACCAACAAAAATCAACCGCCGATTTTTTCTCTTACCCGCTGTATTACCCTTGACATTGTCTCCCCGGCTTTGGCGCTAATCAGGACGGTAGCCTGATTGTCCATAGGGGTAGAGCTGAGATTGATAATAACCAGCTTGGCGTTAGCATCAACGGCATACATCGGCATATAGGCGGCAGGGTAAACCACAAGGGTCGAGCCAATGACGATAAACAGGTCACAGTTACGAGAGCGGAAGGTAGCCTCCTGTAGCACCTGTGGTGGCAGTTGTTCACCGAAGAAAACAGCATCTGGTTTCAGGATACCATGACACACCTCACAATCTGGAATCTCTTCCCCCTCATCCAGCCTGGCTTTAATCTGCTCAAAGGAGTAACGCTTACCACAACTCAAGCATACCGCCCACAGCATATTGCCGTGAAGCTCAAACACCTTGTCATCAGGCACCCCTGCCTTCTGGTGGAGATTATCCACATTCTGGGTAATAACGCAATCCAACTTGCCCAATCTATCCAGCTCAGCAATAGCGTAGTGGGCAGGGTTTGGCTTAGCCTCAGTGGTTATTCCTCCCTCCCCAAGCAACTGCCAGTGCTTCTTTCTGGCTTCGGGGTCTCTAAGAAACTTCTGGATGGTGAAGTCATCAGGGTCAAACCGGCTCCAGATTCCACCAGGGCTGCGGAAATCAGGAATCCCGGACTCAGTGCTAACCCCGGCGCCAGTGAAGACAACCGTCCTTTTGGCATTGATGATTAGGTCGGCTACCCTATCAGCAAGAGCATCCAGGTTCTGTTCCTCCATTATAATTTACCCCCCTTTTATTTTAGCGTGATGAGAGGATAAGCTCACCAAGCTTAGCCTCAACCTCAAGACCCTGGTCAAGACTCAGGTCAAGCCCTCTGATGATTGCCTGCTTAGCACAGGCTAAAGCAGCTGGGCTATAGCTTTTGATTTTACTGGCTAGCCTCTCGGCGGCTGGCAGCAGGTCGCGTCGGGATACCACCTGGTTAACCAGTTTCAGGCGGTGGGCTTCCTCAGCCTTAATCCACCTGCCGGTTAGTATCATTTCTAATGCTTTAGCTCCGCCTATCATTCGGGGTAGGGTTTGGCTACCACCAGCGGCAGGAATTATGCCTAGTCCTGCTTCAGGCAGACCAAATTGGGCATCTTCTGAAGCCAGCCTTATATCACAGCACAGGGCAATCTCTAGCCCTGAGCCTAAGACATAGCCGTGAACGGCAGCGATTAACGGCTTGGTAATGCTCAAGAAAAGCCCCCAAACATCCCTCTCCCAGCGGACTTGACGAGCAATCACCGGAGACGGTGCAGTAAGAAACTCAGTCAGGTCAGCGCCAGCGCAAAAGGCTCTGTCTCCAGCACCTTGGAATATGACTACCTTGACCTCGGGGTCGTCTTTAATCGCCCCCAGCACCTGGTAAAGCTCGTCTCTCATCTTGAGGTTATAGGCATTCAGGGCATAAGGACGGTTAAGGGTAACATGGCCTACACCATCAAGCTTTTCGTAGATAATTACCTCAAAATCACTCACTGAAGCTCACCGACCCTTAAACTGAGGAGGTCTTTTTTCTATGAAGGTTTTAATGCCTTCTGTCCTGTCAGCAGTTGTGTGCAGTATGAAATAAAGGTCAGCCTCCAGACGAAGCCCCTGGTCAAGAGTTAAATCCAGCCCTTTATTTACCGCTTCCTTAATATATCTCAGGGCGATGGGTCCCTTAGTGGCTAAGGTTTTTGCTACAGCCTCCACTTCAGCAGCCAGGTTCTCCTCAGCAACTACTTTATTGACCAGACCTATCTCAAACGCCTCCTCAGCACTTATAATCTCACCGGTAAGGATTAATTCCATGGCTTTACCCTTACCCACAATGCGAGGCAGCCGCTGGGTACCACCATCCATAGGCATAAGCCCCACAGCTATCTGGGGAAAGCCGAGCTGCGCCTGCTGCGAAGCCAGCCTAATATCACAGCTTAGGGCTAACTCCAGTCCCTGCCCCAGTGCATCTCCGTTAATGGCAGCAATTACCGGTCGGTCTATACCAGCTATAGCTGAAGCCGGGCTATAGTGTCGGCCAAATTCCGGCTGCTCTAGCTCACTGCCACTACAAAAGGCTCTATCCCCAGCGCCGGTGATTATAGCTACATATATATCATCATCCTGGTTTATCTGACGGCAAACATCGTCCAGTTCCCGGGCTAGCTGCTGACTGATGATGTTATTTACCTCAGGTCGGTTGAGGGTTATGTGAGCAACATGGTCTTTTTTGGTGTAGATAACGGTGGCATAGGGCATAACTCTGACTCCTCTTTCTCGCCTATCTTAAACCGACTGACTACCAGCGTCAAGGGCGGGTTAGGTTAAAAGTCAGCTACTGGGGGTGGTAAGCGCTTATGCTCACTGGCAGCCATCATAGACTCAATTTTATCTCTCACCTCATCCGGGGCTTCACCGGTAAGTAGATAGCGGTCAAGTTCGTCATAACTGAGTCCTAGCTCGCCTTCATCGGTTTGTCCCTCCCATAAACCAGCCGAGGGAGGCTTATCAATAATTTCCCTAGGGATGCCGAGGAAGCTAGCCAGTTCCCTTACCTGCCCCTTGACCAGATTACCTAAAGGCAGAAAATCCACCCCACCATCCCCATACTTGGTAAAATAGCCTACGGAAATCTCACTCCGGTTACCCGACCCGGCGACCATATATTTAAGCTGATTAGCCAGGTAGTAAAGGGTGAGCATCCTAAATCTAGGCTTGAGGTTACCTCTAGCTAGCCGGCGGAGACTAGAATCTACCTTTTCGTCAGGCAGTGCCTTGAGCAAGGTATCAAAAACAGTATCAAGGTTCACTATTTTAGTCGGAATAGAAAACTGCCTGGCTACTGCCCGGGCGTGCTCCTCATCCTGCTGGCTACTATAGCAAGGCATAATCACCCCAAGCATGTTTTGTGGAAAGGCACGCTGACACAATACTGCCACTACTGAGGAATCAAGCCCGCCACTCATTCCCACCACCACTCCCCTGCACCCGGCAGCGAGTACCTTGTCTCTCACCCAAGAGACCAACTTGTCAGATAGCTGTTTTGCATCCATTCTGTTGTAGCACCAAACCAACAGTAGTATACTATCCTATGGCCAACTGGTCAAAAGATTAAAAACGAGGTCATTTATTAAGGGAAGATTGAAGGGGGTGAGGTAGATAAATATCTAAAATGCCAAACGCAGACCTTATTCTTAAAAATACTAATGTGATAACCCTAGATGCCGGGCAACCCACCGCTGAACTGGTGGCTATCAAGAGTGACAAAATCCTGCTGGTTGCCGGGAACAAAGAGCTAGAGCAAGTTAAGGGAGCAAGGACCAGGGTGATTGACTGCCAGGGTAAAACTGTAGTGCCTGGCTTTAATGACGCCCACTGCCATGTCCTTTCCTTTATCAGAAAGCTCTTGAGCATTAACTTAAGCCCGCCATCAGTCAGCTCTATTAGCGACATAAAGGCAGCCATCCGCCACCGAGCCCAGAATACCCCGCCGGGTAAATGGCTTACCGGCACCGACTTTAATGAGTTCTACCTCACCGAGAAACGCTGTCCCAACCGCTGGGATTTAGACGAAGCAGCACCTCACCACCCGGTAGTCCTGGCTCACCGCTCCCTGCATGCCTGCGTGCTCAACAGCCCGGCACTCTCCCTAGCCGGCATTACCAAGGAAACCTCAGAACCACCCGGCGGGATTATTGACCGAGACCCCAATACCGGGGAGCCAAACGGTATTCTGTTTGAGATGCTGGGCTACATCAGGGAAAAGGTACTACCCCCTCTATCCGAAGACGAATTAACCGAGGGCATAGCCCTAGCCAATCAGTACTACCTGTCTTATGGCATTACCTCTTTGCAGGAGGCTACAGTCAGCAATGACCTTAGTCGGTGGCAAACCTTCCGCCGATTTAAAGACACAGGTAAACTAAAGAGCCGGGTATATATGATGCCCGGTGTTGAAGCCCTAAACCAGTTCCAGCAGGCAGGCCTGGCTCCGGGCAGCAGTGATAGTCAGTTGCGCCTGGGCGGGGTTAAGATAATACCCAGTGAAGCCACCGGACATCTAGAGCCGCCACAGCCAGAGTTAAACCAGCTGGTATTTAATGCCCATCAGGCTGGCTTTCAGTTAGCCATCCACGCCATTGAGGAAAGTACTGTGGAAGCAGCTATTACCGCTTTGGAATATGCCCATAGCCGTCTTCCCCAGGCGGGCCGACGCCACCGTATTGAGCACTGCTCCGAGTGCCCTCCCCATTTGCTCAAGCGACTAAGTAAGCTCCGGGTGGTTATAGTTACTCAACCCCCCTTCCTCTATTATAGTGGTGAAAGATATTTAGCCACGGTGCCGGCTGAGCAGCTAAAGTGGCTATACCGAATCAAATCCCCCCTTGACAGTGGCTTAATTGTTGCCGCCAGCTCAGATTCCCCAGTAGTGCCTAACAATCCCCTGGTCGGTATATACGCCGCTGTCACCAGGCTAGCTGAATCAGGGCAGCAGCTTCTACCCGAGGAATGCATCTCAGCTAAACAGGCACTGGCGATGTATACCACCAACGCCGCCTATGCCTCCTTTGAAGAGGCTATAAAGGGCTCCATTACTCAGGGTAAGCTGGCTGATATTGTAGTATTAAGCAGTGACCCCACCCGGTCGCCCCCGGAGCAGATAAAAGATATCAAGGTTGAAATGACTATTATTGGTGGTAAGGTGGTGTGGGAAGCTTGACCTGAGATTACTTATCTACCTCACCCCCAATTTAAAATTCAAAGAGCAAAGTGCAAAATTTAATTTTGAATTTTTACTTTTAAACCTTGAATCTCCAAGGTGGGATGAAAGAGGTTCCTCTTGACTTGCTAACTGAAAGTAATTAAACTAATTATAGAGGAAAGAAATGCCAATATATGAGTATGTTTGCTCCGATTGTGGCTTAAAGTTTGAACTATTACGCCGGTTAAGTCAGGCTAACGAGAAGGCTCCTTGCCCCAGTTGCCATAATAGCGCTGAGCGGATATTCTCCAGCTTCGCCTGCTTCTCCAAGGATGAGAGTGGACTGACTAATCCCATAGCCGGCACGGGCAGCTCCTGTGCTAGCTGTGGTGCTCCCAGCTGCGATAGCTGTGGCTAATTGAGGTAGGGCATGTCAGCCGCCACTGTTCCCACACGAACCGGAATTGCTAATCTACCACTCCACTACGGCAAGGTGCCACCCTGGCTGTTTGACCGCATGGTCAAGCTGGCTAGAGAGATTACCATCGCCATCGTGGCCGACTTCGGCGCTGAAGAGATGCTGAGGCGGTTATCACACCCCTACTGGTTTCAAGCCTTTGGCTGTATTCTGGGCTATGATTGGCACTCAAGCGGCGTTACCACTACCCTGTGCGGCGCCCTCAAGGAAGGACTAAAAGGACTGGAAACAGACCTAGGCTTGTTTGTAGCCGGTGGCAAGGGCAAGACCTCACGGCGAACCCCATCGGAAATAGAAGGCTGGGGAGATACAATCTCACTAAACCCGGCACCGCTGGTATATGCCAGCCGAATGTCAGCCAAGGTAGATAGCTCTGGTATTCAAGATGGCTACCAGCTTTATCATCATGCTTTCTTATTTACCAAAAGCGGCTCATGGGCAGTTATCCAGCAGGGTATGAACGAAGCTACCCGCTACGCCCGCCGCTACCACTGGCTGGGTGAAACAGTAGCCGACTTTGTCAACGAGCCCCACTCCGCCATCCTGTCCCAGGCAAGGGGACAGGCACTAAACCTGGTTGCCAGCGAAAGTGACACCGCCCGAACCACCATCGCCGATATAGCCACCAACCAGAAGCCGCAGGACATCCTAGCCGACCTGAAAAAGCTGAAGACCCTGAACCTGCCGAAACGCCACTACCTGAGCACCGATGACCTCCACCCCGATAGCCTGAGTAAGATTTTAGTCAGCACCTATGACCGCCAGCCGGAGGACTTTGAGCAGCTACTGGGATTAAAGGGGGTAGGTCCCAAGACCATTCGCGCCCTGAGCCTGATTTCCGAGCTGGTCTACGGGGTTGCCCCCAGCTACCGAGACCCGGCCCGCTACAGCTTCGCCCACGGCGGCAAGGACGGCATCCCCTACCCTGTAGATAGAAAAACCTATGACCAGTCAATCGAGCTTCTGAGTAAAGCCATCCATAAGACCAGGCTGGGGATTAGAGAGAAGAATGAGGCGATGAAGAGGCTGAATAGGGTGAGGGTTATATAATTAAGATTGAGTTCGAATCCTGCTCGGGGAGTAACCTTACCTTTCTCAGATTTGGTCATATGCAAATTCAGTTGGACTTGCCGGTATTGACATGAGTCCGGGTTCGTGCTTAAATTTTGGCATGAGGCAGACTTATCTCACAGTATTGATTGCCACTATTCTTGTGCTCTCTAGCTGCGCCCAACCGCCAGCAGAAGTGCCAGCGCCCTCGCCTGACACAAAGCCCCCGCCAGCAGAAGCACCGGCGCCTTCACCTGACACAAAGCCCCCGCCAGCAGAAGCACCGGCGCCTTCACCTGACACAAAGCCTCCGCCAGCAGAAGTCCCGGCACCCCCTACTCCAACCCCCATACCAACTCCCCCACCTACGCCGACACCTACCCCGATGCCAAGGGGAAATTTAGACCCGGACCTACATGTTGAGGTCTACCAATCTGATGTGGCTTGGGCTGGCACCACACTACTGGCAGACAACCATAAGAGTGAGAGACCCAGAATAATAGAAGTGAACATGTTAGGTGAGATTGTTTGGGAATACCAGATTCCGCAGAACTTAAGGCAATATACTAATCCGGGATTTGATGCCGAATGGTTGCCGAACAATAACATATTATTTGTATTGCCTAGAAATGGCGTGTATGAGATTGAGCGTAATGGCAATATCGTCTGGTCATACCTGGATAAGAAAGTATCCCATGACGCAGACCGCCTGCCAAACGGCAATACCTTGGTAGTATACGGTCACGAGGACAAGGTAAGTGACGCTCAAGTGAAGGAAGTAAATCCAGAGGGAGAGATTGTCTGGGCCTGGTATGCAAAAGACCACTTTTATGAGTCACCTTATAAAGATATTTATGACCAGGGCTGGACTCATACTAATGCCGCCTCCAGACTACCGAATGGCAACACGCTGATTAGTCTAAGAAATTTCAACTTCGTAGTCGAAGTCGACTCTCAGGGGTCAGTTGTCAGGACTATTGGGGAAGGGATTTATCATCGCCAACACGACCCAGAAGTTCTTGCCAATGGCAATATACTTATCGCAGACCATAGTAAACCGGAGCGGGCAGTAGAAATTGACGCAGAGACAGGCAAGGTTGTTTGGCAATTCCTATGGCGAGAACGAGATATCCGACCTGTCAGAGATGCTAACCGGTTACCAAATGGCAATACCCTGATTACCGGGTCAACAAAGGTTATTGAAGTTACCACCGAGGGAGAAATCGTCTGGCAACTCACACTAAAAGGAATAACTCTTGTTGGACCGGACGCGGCTGGGTTAGGGTTCTATAAAGCTGAGAGGATTGGCACACAGAGATAGATGACCACCGAGAAGCGAGCCTGAATCGGAACAAATGGGCTAATACCACTACCAAGCAAACACCTACTCTACGCTAATCCAGCCGCTTCCCTTGCACTTCGGGCAGGTTTCAGTTCTCCGTTTATCGGTGCGGGTTGTCCATACCTTCGGATTAGCCCGGAAAGGTAGTTTCTGAGGCACTCTTCCTGTTCCTTTGCATTGCGGGCATGTAGCCAGTGTCGCCATTACCCTCACTCACCTCTGGTATTATTCTTTAGTGCATAATTATAACATATTTTAGGGGGCTTGCCCCTTTGTTCTCTCCAAGTATACCCCCCCCCCCCCCCCCAAAAACAAA
>SDBU01001924.1_pt1 | contig 28579 bp, 36 predicted proteins | sample 2277071 | NCBI WGS metagenome assembly SDBU01 (sample SAMN10397929, study PRJNA504765) | marine sediment metagenome | isolation source: marine sediment core GS08_GC12, 126 cmbsf | place: Arctic Ocean: Gakkel Ridge, Loki's castle | collected 2008 | reverse complement strand
AGATGGGGATATGTTTTTCCGTATAAGTTTACGCGAGGTGGTGTATTATTTACGAACGCTCCGTGCAGTATGTGGATCAATACGGGTTAGTATCCCTCTCAATCACTTTCAAAAAGGCTTTTCGGATTTATTTCTCTTTTCACACCCACTCAAAACGGTCTTCTATGCTCTTGAGGAAAGTATCATACTCGCAAACTTCTCCCTCGTCCATTCCACTCAATCTTGCAAGGGTCTCATCTAAACGAAATTCCTCCAACCTTCCCAACTTATGGTTAATGATATAATGGAAAAATTGGTTCTCGACCATACTCGCGTGGTAACTGTTCTCGGTCGATATCCCAAACAACTCGGCGATATCCTTATCGGGTCGTACCTCCCGACGAAGTTTAAAATCACTAGACAGTATAAATCCCATATTTCTTATTTTATTTAAAGCTGCAAGTTTTTAACTTAAGTATTCACTAACAGGTGGAAGACTGTTCACAGTATAAGTAACAATTACAGTGTCTCTCGCACTTTCTATTCCTCCTGTTCCTTCAATTCCTTTGTCATATCTTAATCTATATCCTATGCCATCCCCATTGGCGACACTCCTCCCATCAAGAAACTCAACGATAGGGGTTAATTTGTGCAAGTGGAAATATCTTTCTGCACATTTCTTTATCTCTTGGTGAGCATATTGCAAGGCCTTGTAAATATCCCAAGAGTAAGCTTCCAAATAACTGTACTCTACTCTATTGTTCTTCTTATATTCGCTGCTAACTACGAAAACTCCAGTTTCTTTTAGTTCGGTCATGTTTACAAAAATAAGCAAACAAATTTCTAAATCTAGAATAAAGAAGATATGTCATACAATAATTTCTCACGAGGTACAGCGAGAATGGATCCCCTTGCCGTTTTCCAAGATCAGAATCAAGCCTTTTGCGCGAACACCTGGTGCAGTCCCGGCACAAATAACCAAACCGTTTGCCAGTGTCCCATATTCAACGATTATGGCTTGGCCCCTTACAGCTCTTTTGCGAAATACCAAAATGATCCCAACGTAATTGTCAGCACATATGACATCAGGCAAGGAGCTAAGCAGCCAGATCCAAAGATGTGCTTCGGAAAATACGTCACCTGCTACGGCCAGCCCTGTGAGAGACACCCTAAGAACCAGGGACTGAGTAATTGCCAGTGCAAAATAGAGAATGGGCCCTTCCTTACAGCCTCCGATAGTTGCGGTCCTGACAGTCGTGGATGGCTGCCTAACGGCGCAGCAATTGGAAAACATGCGTCGGGAATCGCTACAGCCAATACGATCCTCCAAATTATGAAATCACAACAACAATGATGATTAAAAAACTATTATCTTTTTATACAAAAATCGTATAAAAAGAGAAGTACGTGTAAATTGTGTTTTCTTATTTTCTCGATAAAAGTTCTTCGGGGAATTGGAGATTTTCTTCAGACTTATTATCTCCCGAGGTTTGGTAGTTTCCGCTATTTGGCTCCGGGCTTTGATTTTGATAACCAACTCCCTTCTTATTTTCACTAAAAACCCCGTAATTTCCTCGGGGCGGTTTCGGATTATAGGTTGTGTTCAAATTATCATAAGCCGAATCTGTCTGCTTTTGATTTTGCATTTTCTTTTTTGAGAGGATTTTATTTTTTAATTTAGTATATTTCAATAAAATCGATCAATTTAACGGTGACCCATTTAGATGGGTCTTAGCATAACAATTCTTCACGGTATGGGAATTTCGCCCGCAACGACTACAAATAGATATCTCAGGCTTCTCTGCGAGTTTCTCCCCATTTGCGTGAACTTTTGCATAACATTGGCGCACGAAATGGCCACGTCTTCCACAACGATAGCACATCTGATCAGGGTCTCTAGACCACGTCTCTCCCAGATGAGTCATGAAATTGTGAACTCCGGTTACAGATTCTGAAAACCAATTCCAAATTCCATTATTCTGTAATTCCTTCGGAGGTTGCTCCATATTTACTTCACAATATTGTCCTCCGCGCACGTTCCACCAGCCATAATTTTTCATATATTCCAGAGTGGTCGAATTTTCATCCGCCATTGTCCCAGAACGAAAGCTCAAGACCTCCACCGGACGAAACTTCTTAGTCCATTTCGAACCTTCGTTGGAAAAATGTTCTTCAAGACGTTCGTATTCCTGTCGTTCTGTATATCCTACATAATACTTGCCCTTCTCGAGTTTCAGAACGTAAACGTATCCCATTTGAGATATGGATTTATTTCCTTAAATTTGGAAGAAGTTGGGAAATCTATTTGGAAGATTTCCTAAAGATAATATAATAGGAAATGTTTAATATCTTTCCCTTAAGGAAAGATGACATCAAATTTTAAAATAGTTCGTTCTGCGCAAAATGCCATGATGCTTCCTGAAGCCCTTGGATCCACTGGGCCTACAGGTCTTACTGGACCGACAGGACCGTCATTGATAACAGGGCCTACAGGTCCTAGTGAACCAACAGGTATTACTGGACCTACGGGGCCTACTGGATCGACAGGCGCTCCGGGGTCTTCAACTAATACAGGGCCTACAGGACCTACCGGACACAGCGGACCCACTGGATTTACAGGGCACACAGGTGTGCCAGCGTTTGCTACAAACACAGGGCCTACTGGACACAGCGGACCTACTGGATTTACAGGTCCCACAGGTGTAGCAGCATCTGCTACAAACACAGGACCCACTGGGCCTACAGGTTTTACTGGATTTACGGGTCCGACAGGTGTACCTGCGTTTGCTACAAACACAGGGCCTACGGGGCCTACCGGACCTACGGGACCTGAAATAACTGGACCTACCGGGCCTGATGCTACAAACACAGGACCCACCGGGCCTACAGGTTTTACTGGATTTACGGGTCCGACAGGTGTAGCGGCGTCCGCAACAAACACAGGGCCTACCGGACACACCGGACACACCGGACATACCGGTCCGACAGGTGTAGCAGCAGATGCTACAAACACAGGTCCTACCGGACATACCGGACATACCGGACATACCGGTCCGACAGGTGTAGCAGCATCTGCAACAAATACAGGGACTACCGGGACTACCGGACCTACAGGTCCAACAGGTGTACCTGCGTCTGCAACAAATACAGGGCCTACCGGACACACCGGACACACCGGACAAGCAGGTACAGGTTTCACAGGACCAACAGGTCCAGCAAGCACCGGGGTTTCTTTTACTGTTACAATCACAGGAAGCACAGGATTTGATCTTCCATCGCCGGATTTTTTCAGCAAATTAGAGATTTTTGCAATTGGAGGGGCTGGAGGAGGAGGAGGTGGTGCCAATGGGGCTTCAGGCTCCCAACCTGACGGTTTTGGAGGAGGGGCTGGTGGAGGCGGAGGATCTGGAGTTCCATTAACATTCACTTTAACTGTGTCCCCAGGGGCAGTATTAGACATTACCATAGGATCTGGAGGATCTGGAGGATCTGGATCGAGTTTTTCTCCAGGTAATGGAAATACTGGTTTAGCCACGACAATAATTCTTTCATCTACTATTTTGATCGACGCTTCCGGAGGGGGTGGAGGAAATGGGGGAAACGGCACTAGCAGTCTTAATGGAGGATCAGGGGGTTCTGGACAGTTCGGTGGTGGAGGTGGTGCAGGAGGATTCGACACTGGCGGTGGTTCTGGCAACGGAGGTGCTGGAGGTACAGGAACATTAATTTCAGGGGCAGCTGGTGCAGCGGCGGGTGGTGTCGGTGGCGACGGAGCATATGGCGGAAGCGGGGGGACTACAGGGACTGGTAATTTCGGAGGGGCTGGAGGTGGAGGAGGAGGAGCCCACGCAGGAAATGGAGGAAGGCCAGAAAACAGTGGTTCGAATGCTACGGCCGGAGGTTCGGGGAGTTTAGGAGGGGGTGGAGGAGGAGGTGGAGCCGGTGGAAGAGCAGGGCCTCCGTTGAGCGATAATGGTGCTTCCGGAGGGACCGGAGGAAATGGATACGTCACTCTTACGTTCTTTCCGTAGGAAATGGATACGTCACTCTTACGTTCTTTCCGAGGAGATGAATGTCACTTTTACGTTCTTTCCGTTACGTTAGTACAACAAAATAGACTAGTCTATTTGAGGACCTTTAACCCAACTCGATGGGATAAACCAGTTTAGTTGTAAAAGAAACTTTCTTTTACAATAAAACATCAATCACAACTAAATTTAGTGTTTTGTTTTGCTGACACTTATTCCAAGAACAATCTAAATTAGGGAGATTCCTGTGTGTAAAAAATATCTTTCCCTTAAGAAAAGATGACATCAAATTTTAAAATAGTTCGTTCTGCGCAAAATGCCATGATGCTTCCTGAAGCCTTTGGAAACACCGGACCGACAGGTCTTACTGGGCCGACAGGACCGTCATTGATAGGACCTACAGGTCCTACTGGACCGACAGGTTTGGCAATTAGCGGACCTACTGGAGTTACTGGATTATCGGGGGCTGCAGCTATTACAGGAGCTACAGGAGCTACAGGAGCTACGGGACATACCGGACCTACCGGTACCACAGGGCCATCGGGAGCTACAGGACTTACAGGAGCTACGGGGCACACCGGTCACACAGGGCCTACCGGTCACACAGGGCCGTCGGGAGCTACAGGACTTACAGGATCTAGCGGGCCTACAGGTTTCACCGGTTTCAGCGGCCCCACAGGACCGTCGGGAGCTACAGGACTCACAGGATCCACTGGGCCTACAGGTTTTACCGGACCCCAAATAACTGGCCCTACCGGGCCTCCCACAATCACAGGAACTACTGGAGCTACTGGTTTTACAGGGCCTACCGGTCCCACAGGGCCATCGGGAGCTACAGGACTTACAGGAGCTACGGGACACACCGGTCATACCGGTTTTACCGGTCCCACAGGGCCGTCGGGAGCTACAGGACTTACAGGAGCTACGGGACACACCGGTCATACCGGTTTTAGTGGTCCCACAGGACCTTCAGGGGCAACTGGAATTACAGGATCTACTGGACCCACAGGTTTTAGTGGCCCCACAGGACCATCGGGGGCAACTGGAATTACAGGATCTACAGGTCCCACAGGACCCACAGGAATTGTGGGCCCTGTATTCACGGGACCAACAGGTTCATTAAGTGGTACCGGGGCTGCTTTTAGTATTACAATCACAGGAAGCACAGGATTTGTTCTTCCATCGTCACAACTTTTCAGCAAAGTAGAGATTTTTGCGGTTGGAGGTGGAGGAGGCGGAGGGGGTGGTGCTCTTGGGGTGGACAGCGAGAATGGAGGTGGGGGTGGTGCGGGCGGAGGATCTGGTATTCAAGACGAATTAATTATAACTGTGAGTCCTGGGGCAGTATTAGACATTATCATAGGATCTGGAGGACCTGCAGGTTCTGCAGGAATAGTTGGACCCGGTGGGGGTGGAGGTGTAGCAAATACTACTCTCGTGCAGATTTCAGGCACCACCATAGTATTTGCTGGTGGAGGTAATGGGGGAGGTGGAGGGCAGGGAGATGCTATTGGCACAGGGGATTTTTCTGGAGGAAATGGGGGTTCTGGGCAGTTCGGTGGTGGAGGTGGTGGAGGCGGAAATGGTGATGGAAATGAATCTGGAGGTTCTGGAGGGACAGGAATAACAATTTCAGGGATATCTGGGACAACTGCATCCTTTAATAACGGTGGTATTGGTGGAGATGGAGGATATGGAGGTACAGCAGGAGCTTTAGGGACGAGTAATTTAGGAGGGAGTGGAGGAGGAGGTGGTGGAGCTTACGGAGGGGATGGAGGCTCACCAGAAAATAGCGGAGGGGCTTCTCAGGCTGGAGGGACAGCGACTTTTGGAGGTGGTGGAGGTGGAGGTGGGGGTGCTGGTCGTCCCACCGGCGGTGGCCTACCTCCTGGTGCTGCCGGAGGGGCTGGGGGAAATGGATACGTTAATCTTACGTTTTTCCCTCTGTAGATATGTGGACGAAATTACTGTCTGGAAGAGATAGTGAGCCTTAAATTACGTTATACGCTGAATTAGCTTCGTTCACTGAGTTGACCCTGACTGGGTACCAATAGCACTGTCGAGTACTCTCTTTCGAACCTTAGCTCCTTCTCCTCGATATATAAGCTGTCCATACCTTGCGACCGCGTACTCAAACATGAAGATCTGAGATATGATAAAACCAAGTCTGGTTATAACCCCGTGAAGATTCTCATACTCTTTAAATTTCTCAATAGCTACATATACTAGCATTAACACGTAAATCTGAGCAAGAACTATAGCTGATAGTTTCCAAATACTCTTTTCCTCAGGATCCCATTTCACGTAGAGACTAAAGAACCCGGTGTCAACTAGTGTTCCAATTATAAAGCCAATGATGAAACTGGCCGTTGCTATCATCGAATCTTTGAATATAATTCCGGCGAGGCTCTTGAGGGAAGAAGGTTTCTTCTTAGGCTTAACCATATTTAGTATATATAATATAAATAAGAAACATTTATTCTAAACATTATAGTAGAGACACTCTTCTATAACTTCTTTCTCTGGGATATTTTTTATAAAATTCGGGAAAATTTTATAAGTTCTACTTTTGCTTAGCTCGCTCCTCTTCCGATCTTACCGTATTGTACACTACTAAACCCAGAATCGCCAAGACCGTAATGAAGATACATATTTCCACAGGATTCACGCAGTTATTTGCCATATTCTTTTATTCTTTATTCTATCTCCGTAGATTTTTATTTTTTTTCAGCAAAATTTAGCGACATCTGCTATATCCTTCAAGCTTCCTCATTTTTTCATCGTATTGAGCTTGTCTAATTGTAAGATAGATCAGCATTCCGAGGATTGCCAGCCAGACCAACCAGCATAACCATTTTTCTCCCATTCCGTTTCCTAACAACTTGTATGCCATATTTTTTTTATTTATAAACAAGAAAAATAAATAAGAAAAAATTTTTACTATCTACTCTAATATCGAAGCCCAATTCGTAAAAGCAACTGAAGACGATTCTCGCGAAATGACTTGGGGGATGTCTCCATTACAAAGATGGTGAAACCCCTCCTACCTTTGAGGAAGTCGTTCAAAGACTCCATTACACCAATACACAGCCTCTCTGGGCTAAGGAAAACAAAGTTAAGGGAAATCGATACATCGCCACATTGGCTGAACGTATTATAAGAATTGTATCTGTATAAGTCTTAAAGGGTACAATTCTTATAATTAAATATGGAAGATCTTCTGACAAAATCCCACCCTCAAGCCTTTGAATATCCAATGAGATCTGGAATATACACAGCATTTGTAAAAAGCGGAGATCTTCTTGATATACTTAAACTTCCCGACATTCAAAGAGAACTTGACCGGGATTGGGTAGATAAACTTAGAGAAATTTTTTTAGAACATTATAATCAGAAAGGATATTTCGATATAGGTATTCTCGATCTGGCAAGCCATAAGGATAGTTTGTATCTTCTTAATGGCCAGCATAGACATTCCGTCCTCGTGGATTTGAGACTAGAATACCCTAATATTCCAGTGGAAATTAAGATAAGAAAAACAGAATCTGAGAAGGATCTGAATGGATTATTTATACAAGTAAATAGTTCAAAACCAATGAAAATTTATAAGAATACTGATACGCAAGTTGTAATGAATGGATTAAGAAAATACTTTACAAAGAAGTATAGATCCTATCTCTCGAGTTCTGCAAGACCTAGGAGGCCAAACCTTAACTTAGATCAACTAATGATAAGGTTCGAATCCCTGGATGTCGTAAACAAGTTGGAGATTTCTAACAAAAGAGAAATCATAGAAATGATCGAAGAACTAAATGTTTTTTATCGTTATACAGATTATGCTACGTGGAAATCTTGGGGTGTTACAGATATCGCCTCAATTATTCCAAAATGCAATAAATCTCCAATGAATCCTCTATATCTCGGAATTTATCAAAATTATGAATGGGTCGACAGATTGCTCTGTATCAAAAAAGAAAATAAAACTTTTAAAGAGGTTGAACATTTTATCTCTAATAAAAGAGAAAAAATTGGGAAGAGATTAAGGTATAAAGTATGGAAAAAAAGAAACGATAGTTTACAGGGAAATTGTTTTGTCTGTTCAGAAAAAATAGATTTCAACGATTTTGAGTGCGGGCACATTTTGGCATCTTTTTGGGGAGGAAAATCGGAATTAGGTAATTTAGAGCCTATATGCAAAATATGCAATAACGAAATGGGAACAGAAAATCTTCTAGATTTTAAAGAAAATCTGAATAAGAGTTATTAAGTTGTGGACTAACGTAATATAAGACTTGCACCCCGAAGGATACAAGTCTTATATTACTTTTATTACTTATTTACTTACCTAAAAACCTCAATTTTGTATCTTCTGCGTACGTGTCTTATAGTAGATATAGTATGGAGGATACCACTGAGGAGGATACCAATGGGGGTGAGGATACCACTGAGGAGGATACCAATGGGGGTGAGGATACCACTGAGGAGGATACCAATGGTAATGAGTTGAGGTCAAAACCCCTCCTGTGAAAAACAATCCCCCCCTCGATTCCCCTTTTTCAAACGAACGTGGATATCCTCTGTCTTTCTTGATCACCCTTGAAAAATGACAATTTGTTTCCTTAGGATTATTTATCCTATTTCGAAACCTCCTTTTCTCACGCCTAAATTTTACAATCTTGTTCATGATTTTTGTTGCCCAATTCAGATATTTTCTTTTAATATTCATTTTTTTTAACTTAAGAATTTCGAGCCAGAGAATATAGAAAAAGTAGATATGCTTAACCTAGAAATAAAAGTAAGAGTAGATAATTTGGCAGAGATTGCTGAAATTCTAAGCGCTTTTTTCGTTGAGGAACTTTTCCAGACCGACACCTACTTCAAGACGAAAAAGGGTGTATCGATTGTGGATACAGAGAATTGTCTCTCATGGAGACTCCTATCATCGCTCCCCGTGCCATGCAATGTGCCGAGTCAGATATGTCGGTAAGACTGAACGTATAGTTATATTCTCTGGAACTTGCCACCAATCTGTCAAGGAATATCTTGTAGTAGTCTTGGTAGTCCAGCTGGCCGATAACCTTAGTGTCTTGCGGGGGAAGAGCCATGATGATTTTAGTCTTGATATGCAGTTAAGCAGTCTGGATCACTAGACTTGTCGGCAGGATTCAGTTTTATCGCGGACGTTACGTCATTTCATCTACTCCTACGTGTGCTCTTTGCAGAATATAGAGTATGCCATCTTCTTCCCTGGACAATCTATTATGGAGCATCTATGCGGGCACACGTCATTGATCCACTGTGGGTGCATCTTGTTGTGCATCTTGCAGAACTTTGTGTCTCTCTCCGCGTACCTCTTGCATCCCTTCTTGTTGATAGGCGAAACGAACTCGCATCTCGAGTTCCCCGCGCTCTTCCACCCATCGTTTATATCCGTCTCCACCTTAGCGATCCTGTTATTAAGATCGACTAACACTGCGATTGGATTCTTCTCGCCCGTTATTTTCTCACGCATCTCCGCGTCCAACTCTTTCCATTGTCTCTGAAGATCTTCCATGATTATCTTTGACTACTCGATGTAATCATCGGTCTTATCATCTAGAGTTAGACGCAATATTCATTTTATCGTACCACAGAACGTAATATAAGACTTGCACCCCGAAGGATACAAGTCTTATATTACTTACCTTTACTTAGAGTCCTTTTTGGTTTACCAAGATATCTTTGTGGTCGAAGGATGCCCCCCCCCCCGCGCTGGTAATCCCCAATCTATCTTGACATTCAAGTCATCGTTTCTACCTTACTACACAACTTATGCATAACAACCCTTGCAGAAGGCGCGGGAAATTTCACATATTCCACCATCCAGTTTGCATGTTTTGTCGAGAGGTGCTTTGCATGCCCGGCACTTAAATTCTTGGACAGAAGCCTTAGACCAGGTGTCACTTTCGGCGATAATCTTCTTGCACTCATTGCAAAGTCGTGACATTTCTCCCACCTGTGCGCCGCATTTGGGAATCACGCATTTACCCTTTTCCGCTCTTTCATTAAATTCATGTTCCGCCAGTATTTCCCAGATCATATCGCACCGATCCATCTTTTTGGGAGTGGGATCTGTCTCAAGTGAAGACGACAGATCCACGCGAATATCAACATAATCGTAACGTGGGTTTGTCACGGTCACCTTAATGTCAAGCCATGGCGTGTTTGTACACAGTGTTTGCGAAGTGTCCTCAATACAGTTGATTTTCTCGACCTCCGTCTCTCCGTAACTGCGAAATTTGTAGTCCGTAATGGTGTCATAAGGGTGATACTCAGAGCATCCTATTTGTTTGTACTTGAGAGCGATTTTCTCCGCGCGGTAAAATACCCCTTTATGGAATAACCCCCCTTCGCTCTGAATCCTCTCGAACCAGTTCATCCATCCCTCCGCGCCTTCTTTCGTCCGGGTGCTCCCCTCCCTGAAAGGGGGTGATTTGACAAGAATACGATCCTGGTCGAGAAATGGTATGAGCTTAGCGTCTGCCGGTAGTTGAGCCATTGTTGATAAGATTTGCGGTGGTGAATGATTAGTAGAGTTTGTGTAGAGTTGGTGAACAGATTGATGTTGTTGGTAAGCAGTTAAGCGCTCTGGATCTATGGAGTTGGGCGTGAGATTCATTTTACTCACGCCGTCACCTAAACCGAACGGGACATAAGCCCACACCCCCGAAGGAGTATGGGCTTAAGCCGTTAGTTAGTTTAGTTAGTCGGAGTCGTAACCCTCGTCGTCGTCACCGTCTTGCATATACGCCACGATCTCTTCTTCGAACTCGAGAATAGCCATCTCATCATCCACAGTGTAGATATGAGTGGCGGTCTCTCGCTCGAGGTTCCGAGAGTCGATAGCCATGATCGCTAGATTATATTACGCACATTCACAGCCAGACTTGTCAAAACCACACCTATCAGATCGGCAACATCTTTTGCACCAGTAATAGAAATAGACGCAGTGGATTCGCCAAATTGAAAGTAAAATGTCTTGGTCGCCATTCCCGGGAGGTTGGTCCTTGCAGTCACTGAGTTCAAGAACAGACAATTTTACGTAACTTAAGACTCTCACCCTGGAAGATGAGAGTCTTAAGCTATTTTTTTATTTTTTTTGTTTTTTACGCAGATATATACGCACATATACGCACATATACACACTAACTAACCCTACTACTTACTTACCAGTGTGGCGCTTGCACCGATCACACGAAGCCGCGTCCTTACCGCACGGCTTACCCCTGTTGAGTCCTCCCCTCAGCTTGTACTGACAGGTTGCTGCAACAGCCACAACCTCCTCAGCTACAACCTCCTCAGCTACAACCTCCTCAGCTACAACCTCCTCCTCCAGAGTTGGATCTTCCTCCTTATCACCACTACCCTCAACCTCTAGCAGTTCGCCAAGAACGATAGTCGCATCCGGGTCCTCCTCAGCCTGTTTTGCCACAGGCTGACAGTCACACTCTCGCTCGCAATCCTTGCACCAGCACTCGCCACATTCGCACTTCTCAAAGTCTCTGTTCCCACATTGGTCACACTTCTCACAGCTACACTGCGCCTCGGTCGGTGCGTTGCACACGTCACATGCGACAACAGGGAGAGCTCTGATAATATTCTCCGACTGATGGATTATGTTTTCATTCGGAGCCGCCTCCGCCACTGCCTCAGCCTTCGCGCGCTTCTTGCGGGAATCCTTATGCTTCTTGCACCTCACCAAATCGTCATCGAGAACCGTGGCAATCCCACCACAGACTTCGTCCTTGTGCTTACCCTTACCGAAGATCCAGTCGCACTTCGGACCATTCGCATTCGCCTCATTCACCCTCTCCGCCTGTTCCTTCCATCCCTCCTTATCATCGTCACTCACCTCCTTCCACAGCCCACCCACCGCAGCACCAAGATCCGCAAAAGTCATGTCAGGTTCAGCTTCCTTCAGCTCAGATCGCTTCACCTTCGAGAACTCCAGCCAGGCGGTGGTAATTCCGGCCTTGCGCGGACGCTTCGGCTTGGGGCTGTCGACCTTCGCGACCTTCATCTCCTCCGGGATCACCTTCTCCCAGACTCCACTCAGCATCTCCGAGAAGTTGCCCATGACCGTGTCAAGATGACCAATGATCAGATCGGCTTCGTCATCCTGATATTCTTTGTGCATCTTCTCCGCGAAGGCCTTGCTGCGAGATTGCAGCTCCTCCGCCACCTTCTCCATATATTGCGTGTTAGCGCCTTGCACAGCTCCAGAGATGGAGACGGCGATTCCGGCAATGAGATGTTCCATTTTGCTTGAGTTTTTTTTTGATTCTTAGTTGAATTGTTGATTGTTGTGTCTCACAGATGTGTACGCTTGAGATCTTGAGAGTTGAGAACGAGATTCAATTTTGTTTGTAAGATCGTTTTCAGCTGTTCTGGATGTCACTTGATGTCAGTTGTAGTCACTTGCGTGTAATGCACTCAGTCTCTATGGAGTTGCATGCGAGATTCAATTTTATTTGGGACTCTTGGCCTAACGTGAAATGAGACCAACGCCCCGAAGGACATTGGTCTCAGTTGTTGTTTATTGTTTGTTTCAGTCTCTCTCCCCTCCCTCCACCCTCCACAGGTTCACGATTTGTCCTCCTCAAACTCAACCTCCTCGACCGTATCTTCCTCAGGCTCAACATCATCAACATCATCAATATAATTTTCACACTCGTCGGTCCACCTTTCATCTTTTCGAATTTCAACTACCTGGGATGGAACTGGGCACAATTTTAACGCCGTTTCATATCCCCTTTTGTAAACATCGTAAAATTCGCCTTTCGGATCGCCAATGAGTTTCACTCCACGCGTGTAATCTTCCATGCCTATAACGGTCAAAATTGACACGCGTGACGCCACTTCTCTCCAAGTATCCCATTCTTCCTCATTGTCGGTATTCCCAAAGAAAATACAATAGACACACTTGTAATAATACTGCCTGTCTTCATCTGTCCCCTCTTCTGCTGAGCATGTCCCACAATATTGTTGGTGTTGGCACACCTTGTTCTTCTCACAAAACTTACAAGACTCCATGATCGTGAAGATGTTTCAGTCAAATTTTCGTTATGAATTTTATCGGTGTACGCTTGAGATTGAGAACGTTCAATTTTCACTTGTGTAAATACGCTTAGTCTTGTATGAAGTTGCATGCGAGATTCAATTTTATTTGGGACTTGGCCTAACGTGAAAAGAGACCAACGCCCCGAAGGACATTGGTCTCAGTTGTTGTTTATTAGTTCAATCTCCTCTCCACCCTCCTCCTCTCCCTTGCTGATGTGTTTCGCGTCTCCTTACCTCTTCATCATCCTCTTCATCCTCCTCATCATCTTCATCATCCTCCTCACCTTCTTCATCATCCTCACTCTCATCTTCAAAACTCTGGGTGTAAACTGTACAACATTGTCAAGCTCGTTTATGACTTTGTTTTTCTTGGCGCAAGATGGACAGTATGGTTCATATATTGTGTCTTCAGAGTCTATAGTATCTTTTGTAACGAGTGTTGTACAATCTGTTGTACCATCGTCTTCATATCCCATGCACATAAATACTGGCTCCCCGTCAATTACTTCTCCAATGACCGTATAGAAAGGTGAATCCCACCTCCCGGACCCATCTAACCCCTCGTATAGATAACGATAAACACGTTTATTATCAAAGCAGACCCTATCACATTCTTGATAATTACCTCCCCGATCGCCCCCAAAATATGTTATTATCTGAGTTTCCCCAATAATTTTCTTTACACCGTCACGGTCATCTGACTCATAATAGAAACGCTCCCCCTCCTCTTCCTCTTCCTTACCCTCATCATCATCCTCACCATCACCACACGCCTGATAGGGAGTCTCTGTAAATGCCATTTTGAATGCTTCGCGTTCCGCTCAGACAATCTTGGTTTAGTGTAGGTGCTTCGCTTTGCAGTGTAGGTGCTACTCAACGCGCCTCCTTCACTTTGTTCACGATTGTTGTTGTGATGCTTGATACACTACTCAAGATCAGGAATTGACGTCAAATTCATTTTTATTTTGACGGACTGGCGGGTCTGTCCTAACGCAAGAAAGGCCAGTGTATGCACTACGCATACACTGGCCTTTCTCACCTTCCACCCAACCTCACTCATGCTAATATTGCACCAACTCCCCGTTTACCCCACGGATCTATCAAATCGGCCACACAAGTTTTCATCCTTTCTTCAAACGTTCCTCCACTTTCAAACGATCCACCCCACGGACCCCACCACTCCACTTCATATGTGCCCCTATCCCTGTCATACTTCAATCCCTCGTAGTGTCGGTCATCTCCTATACAGTCATCTGAACCAGACCTATACTCGCTATACTTGCTATCAATTTCTTCCTTGCTAGGCACTCGCGTTTTTGTTTCTTGAATCGAGATCGCGTATATCAGTTCACGCATGGTGATGAACTTACCATTGGATGCCTTGATCTGGGTCGCCGGTGAATCAGACCAGAAAGACGTGCTTGTAAGCTCGATCTCTGGGAGCGAGATCGCCACTGAACACATCTCTTTCTCGGTCAATGCTACACCACCCTTGAACTGTACAGCAGCTTTGGCGTAGTCAAACGACAGACTTTGACGCATTCTCATTGCAAGATTTGAGACGGCTCTAGGGTGAACAGTCTGATCAACACATCTTAGACAATAGCACCTATCTATAGGCAGCTGTGGCGGTGGCATTGTGGTTGTGGTATAGGATCGGGTGGACTTTGATCAGGTGCTTTGCGTTCCGCTCAGTCAATCTTCGTTTGTATGCTTTGCTTTTAGTGTAGGTGTCTTCAGTTTAGTCAGTTGCGTGTAATGCACTCGGTTTGGTATGGAGTTGAGTAGATAGTTCAATTTTATTTCGGCCTCTTAGCCTAACGTGAAAAGAGACCAATGCCCCGAAGGACATTGGTCTCAGTTGTTGTTTATTGTTTTCAGCCTCCCTCATACAGCCTCATACTCCCTCTCACTCTCTTCCTTTTACTTCCTCCACAGGCTCACGATTTGCCCGAGATCGGGTTCCGTGTGTGGGATATGATGCACCACTGGGATATACCCGGCCACCTCGCGCACTTGCTCAGCCCAGTTCCCGGCTGGGCCTACCACCACAACGGCATCTGCGCCCTCGTAGTAGATCTCTGTAAATCCCATAAAATCGGGATGTCCAGCGCAATCCCACAGTTTCACCATCTGTTGGTTATCAACGACACGTTTCACGTCTACACCCCTGGTGGCGCTGTAGGTCTCAGGCCTACACACCTTGTTCCCGCACCCCTCCATAACGTCATAGCACAGCGTAGTCTTACCTGTCTTATAATTTCCTACCACCAAGATCTTAGCAGTAGCCATGTTGTAAATTTTTGTTGATTACTTTGGATAATATATGTGCAAGATAAAAAAGTTGAGATTGTGAGATTACTGATGACAGCGATTGAATTGTATAGAGTTGCATTCGAGATTCAATTTTATGTACCTCAAGATTGAGTCACGAGATTTTGTTGGTTTAAAGACACGACAGCAAACAACAAGGACACGACAATGAACAGCAATCAAGATAGAGTACAGTGTGTAAGATGTAAGGTAAGCCTTCCACATACAAGCTTCAAGAAGAAACGAAACGAAGATCTATATAAGAGATGTGTACAGTGTACAGATAGAGCAGCAGAGTATAGGAATACTCACAAGTGTCCGCACGGAAGACAAAAGTGTAGATGCAAGGAGTGCCAAGGCTGTGGAATATGTATGCACCAGAAAAGAAAGTCACGATGTAAGGATTGTAAAGGGAATGAGTTATGTGAGCATCAAAAAATGAGATCTTTTTGTAAAGTATGTCAAGGTATTGGAATATGCGATCACCAGAGAAGAATATCACATTGTAAGGAGTGTCAAGGAGGTGCAATATGTATGCATCAAAAAATAAGATCACGATGTAAGGATTGCAAGGGGTGTGAGGTATGTATCCACCAGAGAAGAAGATCGATATGCAAGGAATGCAATCCAAACGGGCATCTTGCAGATATAGTTAGGCTAAGAGTATATAGAGCTCTAAAGAAACAAAAGTCACAAGGATCTATTGAATATCTAGGAACGAATATTATTCATTTTAGAGAACACATACAGGATCAGTTCAAGGATGGAATGTCATGGGAGAACTATGGGAAGGAATGGCATATAGATCACATCATTCCTCTCGATTATGAAACTCCTACTTTGGAAGAAGTTATCGAAAGACTTTACTATACAAATTGCCAACCTCTATGGGCATTTGATAATATAAGCAAAGGGAATAGATGTATAGGGTAAACTGTCGCTCTTATTGCAGTGATTTCCAATGAGGCCAGAAGTAGTCAATAAGTACCTTATCATGTCTTCTATGGTTATCCTCTTGGCTTAGAGCCGATATCAAGCCAGTAGGACGGAAATAGTACCCTCCAGAATCGACATGGCACATCCCTACCCCATTCTTCGATAAATGCCCGCCGACCCAGACATCATCGGCATAAAAGGCAGATTCCGAGGTTAGGTAATGCACATCATCGGTAAAGAATTTCGGCTTCACCAGGACCCCGGCATAGCCCATCGCGATATCCCAAATCCCGCTACCCTTATCGTTATATCCATTGCCAGTTTCAAGGTAGTCCTTCACATTCCACGCTCTGTTGGCAATGGCTAGATCAGGGTGGATGTTACTATAATTCGTAAGTGTCTCAATTAGAGATTTGTTGTACACCATATCATCATCTAGGTAGATAATACGGGTATCCTCCCCCCTTTCCCTCCGGAGTGTAGGTAACAGTTTCGTGGCCGGTCCTTGGTCATCGTCTATAATATAAATCTTGACATTTTTCAGACCCTTCAGGAAGTTCGGTATCACCAGTTTATCACCGCCGCGCCTAGTTTTCCTGGGAAGGTTTAGAGATATCTCGTCCACGCGTACGGTCTGGTCCAGTAGAGAGTTGAGAGTGGTTTTGATGTGGTCAATTCTACTAGGGATTGAGGTAAGGCTTATCACGGTTCTTCCACCGGATGCCTTTGGAAGTCTTATGTAGTTATGGTCATACTTCTCTATAGAAGATATGTACATGGAAAAAGTTCTGTAGAAACCCCAATACCAGATATTGAAGATAATAACAAGGAGAACGATAAGAAAAATAATAATAAGGATTTTGCGAGTTCTGCTCATTTTATTTTAATAATTGAAGGTGAAAACTTTAAGTAAAGGTATGTAATTAAAGCTCACACCCCGAAGGATATGAGCTTTAATTACGTTTTTTTATTCACTTAGTAGGGCCACCAATCTGGATCCTCATCTTCTACTTCCGCTGGCCACTCGGCCGCCTCATCGTCAATATCATAGTAGCAACTCTTGTAGTAGTCCTCATCATAGTTATAATCATCTTCACGAGTCTCCTTCTCGGCCTGTTGTAGTTCCTGTTCTGTCACTATCCGATTATTATTGGTTTGGTTGAATAGTAGATCCCACAACCTAGTATCATGCGCTGAGAGTTGAGAGTCTGTGGTCGATATACGTCTCGAGTATTAAGTCCGGGATGCGAGTTCTTCCCTCAGACCGTATATGACGGTCCGCGCACAGAATTCGAAGAGTGTAGGAACTTCCATTATTACGTTAAAATCGGAACATGAGATTGTTTATTCAGTTTTATAATAATTTTTTTTTCCAGATTAGTAACGCAACGAAGACACGCATAGAGAGACGGAGAGAGTTAGTATATGTATCGTAATCGACACCAGGCCTGTATGGACTAGCCCTGATAATCAAGATTAGTGACGCGACTTACGCCCATACACCCGAAGGTGTATGGGCTGCGCTTACTCACCTCACCTACCACCTACACTCTCTACTCACTCGTCACCGCTTCCATCTCCCCTTCCTCGCTCCCTATCCGTTCTTCTCAAGTCGCGCGATGAAGTCGTTGAACTTCGCAACTTCTTCCTTGGTCTCGGCAGTCGGCCCAACAACTGCCCCAACCCTGTAGCATTCTTCGCAGGTTTCCATGTCCTTCGTACAGCATGAGCAATATGGCTCCGAGATGTCTATGAACCTCTTGCAGACGAACCATGTATAACAGGGGCATCTGCACTTGGGCACATCGTTAACGAAGTCGTACATCGCGGTGAACGTGGTCGTGTAACTATGATTACCACACCATCCTGCTCTCACCGCCTCCTTTCCGCAGAGACGTTGACCGATGTTATAATCGCATGTAGCCATGATGAACGAATGTAGATGGTGTAGTAGGTGTTGCTGATGGTAGGTATCGTGATCGACAAGTTAATCCTTAGAGTTGGGTCGAGATTTCAGTTTTAACCCGAAGGGCCTGAGCTGGGCCGTCATCCCCACCTCTACACGCACCCCCCTCCTCGCCCGACTATAAACGCGGCTTATGCCCACATACCCGAAGGTATGTGGGCTGCGCTAACAATTCGACTCACGATCCCCAATTCACTTCATACGTGTTCCTCTCTTCGTTGTACCTCAACCCCTCGTAGTACCGGTGGTCTCCTATCCATTCTGCGATTCCTGTTCCCAGATACTCCTCCATCTCCTCCTCGGTGGGCGTGAGTATTTCGTTCTCCTGGGCCGTGATAGCGTTTATCAGATCTCGCACAGTAATGAACTCCCCGTTGGACGCCTTAAACTTGGCTGCCGGAGAGACCTCGTTGTCGTCGTCAGACCAGAAAAACGCGCTTGTAAGCTTGAACTCTGGGATAGGAATCGCGACCAAGTTCAGCTCCCAATCGGTCATTCCACGGGCGGTGTCACCCGACTCGTTTACTATTTCACCGATCAACCGTACACCGAGATCGGCATGGAACGACAGAGACGCGCTCATCTTCATTGCAAACTCGGTGACAGCCATTGTGCTGAATGAAGTAGAGACAGTCAGTAAGTAAGTAGTAGGGCGGTTATGAGCGAGCATGTATGCAGTTAAGCGGTCTCTGTCTATGGACTTGGTCTTTATATTCAGTTTAGACACAGTCGATCGACCAGACGCGACTTACGCCCACATACCCGAAGGTATGTGGGAAGGTATGTGGGCTGCGCTTACTCACCTCTCACTCGTCGTCCTCCTCCGGACCATAGAAGGTATATGTCTGGATGTCCTGTATCACCTTGCTCCACCCCGGATACTCCGTCAGGACCTTGTCGAGCTCGCTCCTAGAGACATGTCCGACGATAAAGTACTGGAACGCGCGTTCCTCACCGTCTGAGTCCACGTCTCCGTGCTGCCACGTCCATGCCCGCAGCCCTCCATACTCCTCTTGCAGGCAGTAGGAGTACTCGTAGAGGGCGTCCTGTGGGAAGTCGATCTCGTCTTCCATGAGCGTGGCGAACTCCTCACGTGTCAGTAGCTGCCCGACTACTGTGTAGATAATGTGCTCTGAGAAGTCTGCCATAGTACCGATTGCGAGAGTGTATATGAGTGAGTAGTGTAGAGACGTGTAGAGCGGTTATGAGCATGTATGCAGTTAAGCGGTCTCTGTCTATGGACTTGGTCCTCATATTCAGTTTAGACACAATCGATCGACCAGACGCGACTTACGCCCACACCCCCGAAGGGGTGTGGGCTGCGCTGACGACTAGTCCTTAGAATTCCGGGGTGTACCCGGCGCACTTCAGATTGCACTACTGGAGATCTAGGAAACAGTTATGGCACAAATTGTAGCACTCAAAGATATTTGTCACCCAGAACTCCCTAGACGTGTCGAAGCTTATGCACGAACTGCATAGTGTCAGATGGCACATCGCGCATCTCGCGCACTCGTCGATATCTTCGCAATCCTGGCAATGCAGTTGCTCCATATTGCGCATGCGTGTGTAAATGTATGTATAATAATGCTGGTAGTGAGAAGAGGTTGATGTGCAGTTAAGCAGTCTGGATCACTGGACTTGGTCCTCATATTCAGTTTAGACACAGTCGATCGACCAGACCGACTTACGCCCACACACCCGAAGGCATGTGGGCTGCGCCTAACTACTCTCACTACTCTTACTTACTTACCCATGTGCGTCTTGCACCGATCTCCTCCCTTTGCCGGTTTCCCGCACGCCAGACCCTTGCGGCCTCCACTCTTGAGAATCCATATGCACTCACCAACAGCTATCACTGGGATATTGATGTCGTGCCACGGTGCAAGCTCAGCCGCCTCACCACCGCTCTCACCAGCCTCCTCGCCCTCACTCCCTCCGCGCACCTTGCTGGAGATATGCGTGCGGCATCTGGACAAGCCACTCGGGAGGTGTGTAGCGTCTCGACCGCACATATCTCCCTTGTTCTTGCCTCGAGTAATGACCCAGTCACAAGTGTGTTGATTCGCATTCGCATTCACCTCCACCGCCTTCTGCTTCCACAACTCCTTCTCATCATCGGTCAGTACGGACCATCCCGTTCCGGCCTCGCGACCATACTCCTTGAAGTCCATCCCCGGATTGTCCTCCCTGAGCTGACGAGCATACAGGTTGTACCCCGTGGTCTTTCCGCGACGCCCGGAAGGGGCCTTGAGAGCTTTGCGGGTCTTCTTGGATTTCGGGATCGACTCCGCGGGGTCAAGTGGCAAAAACCTCGCGAGCTTGTTTTCCTGCCAGACTTGAGCGACCACCTCAGGAGAGAGGTCCTCAGTACCCTCCCCCAGAGTGTCCAAAGCCTGATCACATGCATCGCGCCTCTTCGTCATGTGTCGAAGCTTCCTCGTGAGACGTCTGACCTTCTCATCCAGCTCATTGCGAGCGGTAGCCAGACGCGTCATGATCTCGGGTGTCTCGGATTGTTCGAAGTTCGCCATGTTGATAGTTCAGTTAGAAGTTAGTCACTTGAAGTCTTGAGAGTCTTGAGAGTTATGTTATGCGTATATTGATAGCTGTGAGATGTAATCATCGATCTCTGTGTATGGAGTTAACCGGAAAGTTCATTTTTGTTTGGGCGTTCATTTGAGACGCGACTTAACGCCCACACACCCGAAGGTGTGTGGGCTGCGCTGGGCACTATGCTCAACTACTTACTCCGCGTCTGCTGCCGCATCCGCCCTGATTTCCCACCACTCATCCCTCGCCTCCTGTGCAAGCATCTCCGCAATCTCTCGCGCCTCCTCCTCGCACCGTTCCCTTTCAGCAGCACGGGTAAGACATGCCGGATGAAAGAGTTCACCGACTCGATGGGAAGAGTCAGCATCACAGCCGGTCTCACACCCGATACAGAATTCGTTCGTGTTTTCCATTTTATCGTGTTAGTTTCTGACGGTATACGTATAAGCAGTGAAGCGATCATTCACTCTGGACTTGGGCATGAAATTCAGTTTTGAACGGGATATAAGCCCATACCCCCGAAGGAGTATGGGCTTAAGAAACTTACCTCACCACCTATTTATTATTCGACTCACGATCCCCAGACCGCTTCATACGTGTTCCTCTTCTTGTTGTGTGTCAACCCCTCGTAGTACAGGTGATTCCCCATCCAGTACATGAGCCCCGTCTCCAGAAACTCCTTCACATCCTCATCGGAGGGCCTAAATTCCATGTTGAATGGTTTGGATGGTTACGTAACTTTTGACTTACGTAACTTAAGCTCATACCCCCGAAAGAGTATGAGCTTAGGATATGTTGTTTATTTTTTCAAGTACATACAAAGTACAACTCACCTACCTCACCGCCTCCGCCACCTCTTCCGGGACGAAAGCTATTTGCTATATTGGTACAAAAATGAACATGTTCTCTATAATTTCCAAACAGCATCAACAGCAGCCTCATGCTTGGGATCCAAATCCCTGTAAAACTTAGCCAGGTCGGACTTCGCCTTTAGCAAACCCATGGCAGCATCCATGACAAACCTAGGAGCAATAAGAATATCATTCTTAATATTAGGATCAACAGCAGAAGAATGAGCAATCACATAAGAAAAAGTAGCATTCGCAGCAGCATAAGCATTAAGCTTGCGACTCAAATTATTGTAAATCTCAGCGGTATCGGTATCGGTATCGGAAGCCTTATTACTGAGAGCCAAAGCCCTGTCCGCCAAAGCCCTGTCCTCCAAAGCCTCGGGCTCCCACCACATAGTCTTGACGAGCGTGCGGGCCTCGGAAAAATCCGTGTTCCTTCCCCATTCATGACAGTCTCCACACATAGAGAAGAGATCATAACAGTCTTCACACATCTCCTGGTGACACACCCGCTCGTTGCACGGACCGATCAAGCACTTTTTCAAATCTTCGTTTGCCATTGTTAGAACGTGTGTTGGTTGATTGGGGTATGGATTGTTAGTACGATAAGCAGTTAAGCACCAATACCCTAACATGTTGTGTAAAATTTCAATTTTTTTATGTAACGCGCGCCTATCTACCTTACTTACTCCCCTTACTCTTCATATCTGTCCCGCAACTCCCTACGAATCAACATGTCCAACTCCTCAATTCTGTCACGAAGGTTGGACAACTGCATCAGAACCTCGAACGACGGAGCGACAAACGTCTCATCGCCATCGTCATCGTCATCAATGACTATCACAAACCCGCTCGGAGACGCCGGATACACCGGACGGAACGGTGAAGTGGACGGAGACATCGGAACGTATGTCGGAGCCGGAGGTCTCGCCACCTCCAATCCCGGTATCACAGTCGCGACATCGATCTTTCGACACAAACAACACACGCGATTGTCACTCGACTGAAACCAATCGGATATACACTCGGTGTGGTAGTAATGTCCGCATCCCAGCTTGGTATACTTCTCGGGCATAGTATCAAAACATATAGAACACGCCTCACCTTCGAGTGGCGGAGGAACTCTGCGCCTCGGACACCGCTTCTTTGGCGCAGCAGAACGACCATCGTGGTAACCGCAGAACTCCCGACCGCGCAACCTCTTACCGCACAACTCACCTTTTCGATTCCCGGTCCTGATAGTAGCAGTACATGTCGCCATTTTTGTCTTGTTTGATATAGATATAGATAGATCGGATCTTGCTTTAGCATTAAGTTGATCTGGAGTTCGTGCGAAAGATCAATTTTATATCTTGTCCTACAGCCTCGTAAGAAACGGCACAGCCTCGTAAAATCTTTGACAGCCTCGTAGAAATCTCACAGCCTCTATAATGGGTACATACATCCAAACAAAATTGAACTTTGGGATCTACTCCTAATGATGGAGTGACTAATATCGGTTATTCAAACAGACTTCAAAGAACTTCAAAGACTTCAAAGACTTCAGACTCTCAAAATGGCGCCTACTCACGATAACTACGCTAAGGATCTGCTTTGGCAGCATCTCAAGGAGGATATGCCAGGATACGTCTGCCATGACAAGTTATATCTCTTCATCACGGCTCGGCAGTTCGTCAGTACTTGCCAGCATGTCGTAAGGATATTCAACTTGGTGCAGATGGGTCTTCATCGCCCTGAACGTTGGGAGAAGCGCATGAACAATCTCGGTAAGTTGATGCTTCTCTTCTGCGGTGATGAGGCCCAGAAGGAGCAACATCGTGCGGAACTCCTTGAAGCCGCCACGGAGGAGTGGAAGTTGAGGGTTCTCGCCAAGATCTTGCGTTTGTTGGAGGGGACTTACATGGAGACGGAGGAGGATGTGGAGGATTGGGAGGATGATGAAGATCTGAAGGATGAAGATCCTTTGGCTTTTCTGGAAAAGGAGATCGAGGAGTTGCAAGAAAAAGCCGGCAAGGAGAATGTGGAGAATGTGGCGGAAAATACTGTGAAAACTGTGAAAACTGTGAAAACTGTGAAAACTGTGAAAACTGTGAAAACTGTGAATAAAAAAGAAAAAAAAGCGGATACTACTACACCACATGCCAAGGGAGCCGGGGGAACTACTGAAGGATACAGGACTCCGCAAAGGATACGGGAAGTACTTCCCGTACCCGGGGCACCTCGGGCCAGAAAGGCCCGGAGGCAGATTTTTGAGATAGTGTCTCCTCCAATTACCCCGGTTGTTGTTCGGGAAATCTCTGAGATCGCCCAGGAAATGGTTCCGGAGGTAGTCCCAGAAGTAGTCCCAGATCTTGATTACATCGAAGAGACTCTGGTATGGATTCGCCGGGAGTGCAATGGGGCTCTGGATCACATTGATCTGGAATCGTTCCAGGATCCGGACAAGAAGTTTACTCTCTGCAAGGGGTTGGTGCAGAGTGGCAAGACAAAGCTTCTCTTGTGTCTGGCTCTGGCTCACGCTCTTCAACATCGCATGAGTACGGTGATTGTGGTGCGAAACCTCGTCGGAGATGGTGATCAGATGCGTACGGCGGCAAGTGGGTTTGCGCAAAGACATCTGGACTTCCTTCAGAGGCGCGGGTTCCCAAATCCGACAGAGACTCTGGATTGCATGTACGCTTCCAATCCGAAGGAGTTTGAGTCTGCATTCACAGCTGAGAACCCGCGCTTGATCATCTGTCTGGCGAATGCGGCTCAGGCGAACAACCTCAATCGGTACTTTGAACAAAACGAAGGGACTGACTACATCCTTATGGTTGATGAGGTAGATTTCTTGGCCCACAGCGAGGAACCAAAGGGTCTTAGCGAAAATCAGCGGTGTTGGGCAATCGAGTGTACTCTGCTCATGGCACGTGCCCGCAAGATCTACGGAACCACAGCGACTCCGTTTGAGACCTTGTTCCAGCAGGAATTCCTCACAAACAAGAACATTATCATTCTGCCGCATCCTCCAGACTATAAGGGCATTGCGAACTTCGAGGTGCACATCCTCGAAGAGGAGGCAAAACCACCAACACGATTGGTGGACAACATGTTTGAGAAGGATCCGAACATCAAGGAGTTCTACTACGGATTGATGGAACAGGAACCGTTTGAGATGTATATGCAGGAGCAGTCACATCCAATTATCTCACTGCACAAGACAACGTGTCTCATTGAGCAACAGAACAAATTGTTCCAGTGGATGATGAGAGATCCGAAGCTGGAGGGAGCAGCGATTGTGGTGTACAATGGGAACGGTGTGAAGATCTATCATCACTCTCTCAAAGGCGAAAACATTACTCTCAGGAACGGTGACTTTTCATCTCCGGACAGCAACGTGAGAAGTGGAATCCACGTCTTTAAGAAGTCTGGCATCCAGGTCGCTTGGAGTTACCTCCGGGAGAACGTGAACCCGACACATGTCTTCAACATTGCTGGACATCACGCAGAGAGGTGCACAAACTTCCAGGACGCAGACTACGTATGGCACCTGAACTATGTGTACTATGTCCCGGCCATCTCAGCGAGGGCGACTGAGCACATTCAGTCTGCCGGGAGGATGTGTGGAACGCACCAGTACCCGATGGCTCTGAAGCTGTACACGACCAAGCAGGCCGGAAGTGATATGCGCAAGGCGTACTGGCTCCAGGAAGATGTGCTGAGTCGGCTTCTGGAGGATCAGGATGAGTCACATGTCCGGGAGACGGTGATGCAGATGAGGATCAACCGGAGGAAGGTTCCGAAGAACCGTCTGGCAAAACGGACTTACAAGCTCAACAAGGTAAGTGGAGAAGATGGTGGGATGGACATGGAGAAGTTCGTGGAAGCAGAGGAGGTATTTGCGAATGTGGAAAGGGAGGAGGTGGTAGATACTGGGATCTTGATTGTGGTTGAAGGGATCATTATAGGCACACGTCAGAAACTCATGTACACCGAAGCGATCAATGCGGTAATGAACATTGGGGCAGGGGTGTGGATCAGAAGGGCAGAAGTCGTCAGAGAGATGCTGGGAATGAACGAGGACCTGGAAGCGGATGCGATTCGGGCACATCTGAAGGATATCGCTCAGAAGAAGTCGCAACCAGGCAACGAGTCTCAGCGGGGTCTCCTCTTTAAGAAGGTCGAGAACCGGTGGGAGATGCGCGTGAACTAAAGAGTATAGGGGGGGGGGGTAGTAAGTAGCAGCGCAGCCCACACCCTTTGGGGTGTGGGCGTAAGTCGCGTTCAGATGGGTATAAGTACTCTCGTGTCCAAGTGAAATAACTCTCAGTGCGAGTTATTTCCCAGTGAAGCGAGCGAGTCTCTCGTTCGCAATCCCTATCCCTAAATAAATAATAACTTTTCTCTGGTAAGTCTAGGGCTACGATTGCCGGTATTATGCCCCACCCTTCTGGATTTTGACCATACCACCGTAGCCCCCTTGGGAGATTTGTACTCTGAGATAAACACAAAGTTATTTTGGGCCATATTTTGACACCATTTCCAAAATTTTTTTTCATCAAATTTTATACGCTGTCGGTTATCATCGTAATACTGGCTAAAACTGCTGTATGGGGGATCGCAATATATAATATACCCTCTTAAGTTGCTGTACCGTTCATAGGAACCCGCTGTAAATACGACACTCTTTAGCAATTTCCCTATTCTTTTTACATTATTACTATTTGTTTGGGTAGTTTTTTTAGCTACATAACCTTGAAAATATTGTCCTCCAAAACTACATGCATGCCCTATAAACCCCTTTTCTGCTGTATTCTTGCCATTGTAGCGGAGTCTCTCGAATTTTTCTTTAGTACAGGTCTTGGGGGGAACCCAACCCTTCTGGGCAGCCTTCCACATCATTATCACCGACTTGTTGGCATCTCCTGCCTTGTACTTCAGCTTAGGCTTATGGTCCTTGAACAGTTCAGGTATGTGTTGGTAGACTCCGGCCATTCCCACGAATGGCTCGCAGTATCCTACTATATCCATCTCCCCATCCTCCTCCATCTCGATGGAAATCTCATGGATAACTTGGGCAATCTCCTTGCCTATCCTCTGTTTACCTCCATGATACACAGTCATAATCTTTATTGTAACACACATATTTCTAGATCTGAAATAAAAAATGGAAAGTGAGTGACAGTTGTTAAACTTCACGGGGAATCCTATATCCTATACCCTACCCTATCCTACACCCTATCCTATATCCTATCCTATACCCTATCCTATATCCTATCCTATATCCTATCCTATACCCTACCCTATATCCTATCCTATATCCTATATCCTATCCTATATCCTATCCTATACCCTATCCTATATCCTATCCTATATCCTATCCTATACCCTACCCTATATCCTATCCTATATCCTATCCTATACCCTATCCTATATCCTATCCTATATCCTATCCTATACCCTATCCTATATCCTATCCTATATCCTATCCTATACCTACCCTATATCCTATCCTATATCCTATCCTATATCCTATCCTATATCCTATCCTATATCCTATCCTATACCCTACCCTATCCTATCCTATATCCTATCCTATACCTACCCTATCCTATACCTACCCTATCCTATACCCTACCCTCTCTCTATAACCTAAGGGTTATAGAGATTTTTTTACGTCAAAGTATAATCCTGAAATAAAAATGAATTTTGAGGCAAACTTCAGAAGTTGAAGTCGTGATTAATATCAAAAGCAATCAAGACTATCAAGACTATCAAGAACTCTTCAAATCTCCAACCGAATACAGAAATGGCTTTCAACGATTCCGACTACGACGATATGGCATGTGATATGGGTGGCTACAGCAGCGGGGAAGGATATTACGAGCCTTACGATGAAGCGCCGTCCAAGGTGGCACGCGTGGTAGGATCTAAGAAGCCTCGGGGATATACGGTGTTGGGTGGAAGAATGACGAGACCTGTTGTGGTGTCAGGAGAAACTGAAAAAGAGGAAAACAAAGAAAAAAAGGTAGAGCCCAAGTGGGAGGGGTGGACTACGGTGGAGAAAAAGACGAAGCCCGCGAAGAAGAAGCCTGAAGAGGAGACGAAGCCTGCTGAAAAGAAGGTGAAGAAGTCCGAAGAGAAGCCGGTGGAGGTGAAGCCGAATCCTTGGTCTAACCCAAAGAGGATGACCGAAGTTCGTGCAAAGCCGGTTGAACCTGTTGTCCCGAAAAGGGCTTTGACATGGTGGGAAAAGGTGGACTTTCAGCCAGAAAGTCGGATCGGGTATATGAAGGAAGAAGCGAAAAGGCGGAACGCGGAAAGGACAGCCTCATTCGAGGTGTTTCAGGATCCGGAAAAACTTCAGGCGCATCTGACCAAGACAAGCATGTGCAGGTACCGGGATACGTGTGGAAGGGCAGAGCGTGGAGAAGTCTGCCGATTCGCGCATGACATCTCTGAGCTGCAACCCAAGATGTGCACATACGGGCGCAACTGTCGGTTCATGTGGAAGGGGGGCAACGTGCGAGGTGGCAATTGGCGGGCTCAGTGTATGTGTCAGCATTACGTGGAAGGTGGTCGCCTCGAGTCGGATGCCGATTTCTATCAACGCACCGGAAACAAGACAAACATCCAACAGGAGCGCGAGCGTCTTGTGTTAGTCAGGAGGGCAACAGAAAAGGTGGAGGTGAAGATGGTAGAGGTGAAGAAGGAAGTGAAGATGGTAGAGGTGAAGAAGGAAGTGAAGATGGTAGAGGTGAAGAAGGAAGTGAAGATGGTGGAGGTGAAGAAGGAAGCTGTAGAGGTGGGAAAGGAGAAAGAAGCACCTGTTGATGTGGAAAAGGACATTCCTCTGAAACCGGAAAAGGTTG
>SDBU01001923.1_pt1 | contig 28589 bp, 68 predicted proteins | sample 2277071 | NCBI WGS metagenome assembly SDBU01 (sample SAMN10397929, study PRJNA504765) | marine sediment metagenome | isolation source: marine sediment core GS08_GC12, 126 cmbsf | place: Arctic Ocean: Gakkel Ridge, Loki's castle | collected 2008 | reverse complement strand
CATATCATATAGGAGGAGGATCTGTAACAAAAGATTTAAATTTTGCAAATACAACCGAAGCTTTTAGTTATGCTTTTTGTTTTAATCCTTCAAATCAAACATTAACAGCAGGGGTAAATTTAACTTACAATAATGCAGAAAGTCAACAAAGAATATTCTCTTCAATTTTCTCAGTATTAACAAATGTAACTACGCAACAAAATCTTTTCTTACTTCCAACACAGCTTGGATTATTTGCTCAATTTAGAACACAAGATACCCTTGGAAACACATTAGTAAATGTTTTAGCATCAATAACAAGAACATTGGGGGGTGTTACAATTAGTGTTACCTCAGATAATACAGATGGATCTGGAGTAGTTGTATTCTTCTTAAATCCAGATGTAACATATACTGGAGAGTTTAGTTTAATTGGTTTTGTAACGAATACTTTTAGTTTTGTTCCTGTTACGGATCTAAGAACGGTTGTATTGGGTTCTACAGCAACAATAGTAGTAAACGGTACCACAATTGGTTTAGGAACAGAATTTGAAATCCAACCAAATAATGATAGTCTTAATAATAATACTCTTACAACTTTCAGTTTTAATGTTACAGGTGGAACAGAAATAACATTAATAAGTATGAATATAACTAATGGAACAAACCAACTTAGTTTTGTTAGCAATGCTGGGGTTGGGTTTATTTCAGATATTGTAAACACAGGAAATAATACACAAATATTTGGAGAGTTTATAATTCAAACAACCAATGAAACAATAACTGTGCAAAGAATTTGGATTATTGGTCCAATATTTATTGGAGATTACTCCTTATTCAGACAATTAACCTTATTTAATGAATATGGATTTAAAGATATTTTTAGATTTTTAATTGTGTTGGGAATAATAGTTGCTCTTTTAATATTTTTATCTGGTGAAAATCAATTAGAAGATGAAATTAAAATGCTTGTAATGTTATTATTGATCTGGGGATTCAGTATAGTTGGTTGGTTAGACACAGGAATAGTAGTTAGTTCTACATCGGATAAAATTAATAATCTAACACAATTTAGTAGTCAGTTTGGGATAGCCATATTAACAACTGTTGCGGCATCATACTTCATATTAAGGAGGGTATTAAGAATAATATAAAATGGGAAAGCTAATACAATTTGTAGCAATTTTAGTATTCATAGATATACTTTTTATAATTACTGGACAAAATGTATTGAATAGCCCAAGCTCTGCAATAATTAATGCACTGCTGGATCCCGCCAATATTCAATCAAGTCAGCTGTGGGTATTAATTATAACTGGAGGTATTGCAACTTTAGCGATAGTTGGTTCTGTTATACTTGGAATTGTTACAAGAAATGTTGAGTTTTTCTTCTTTGTAACATTTGCTTTAGGATTTGCTACACTAGTTGGAGATTTTGTTGCAATATTTTTATACTTAGCATCCTTTAATGTTTTAATCGCTACAATAACCATTGGTCCATTAATGATTTTATTCCTAATGACCGTATTAGAATGGTTAAGAGGTAAAGACTAAAATGGCAGGATGTGATTTATTAGATTTAAAGTGTATCTTTGTAAGTGAACTAGTTGGAAGTGTAACACTAGCAGTAGTCATAGCTTCCATGTTATTTTTTATATTTGCATCAAGAGTTAAAATAGGTTTTAGAACAACTATTGTTATTTCAATTCCAATATTATTATTGTTTGGATTAGCAATAGGAAGTTTCTCTGCACTTTACGGTTTCTTAACATTATTCATAGGAGTAATTATCGCGGTAATTTTCCAGAAGATGGTGGGAAATAAATAAAAGGTTTTAAATAATATCTTTACTAGTAAACAATGAGGAGTATATAAAAAAAGAAAAATATGGGATCAGGAAAAACAGATATGATGAAAATCCTTATGATCTTTATAGGTCTTATAATTGCTGTTGTTCTACTTCAAAGCGTTGCGGATCAGGTTTTTAATACAACAACTACTTTAACTGCAACAAATGATACTATAACAACACCTGCTAATGGAGCAACTGCTTCTATTAATGGAAGAACTTTAATTGGAACAGCAATCGTTACAAATGGATCTGCACAAGTTCCATCAACCAATGTTACGGTCGCCACTGCACTTGTTAGTGGTGCAGAAACAATAACAATAACGGTTAACAATGCAAGTTTTGCAAATTTGGCTCTTAACTTCAGTTATGATTTCGAACCAGATGGATTTTTACAATCTTCATCTGCAAGAGCAATTACATTATTAGTAACATTATTCGGTGCATTGGCTGCATTGATTTTTGTTGTAGCACTTGTATTTAGTATGTTAAAAGACGCTGGATTTGTTGGGGGAAGGAAGAAGTGAACTTCTGGCAGAGTTTCAAGGACGAACTAGAAAGAAAAAGACAGAGAAAGAAAGACGATCAAGAAATAATGGATAAAGCAAGATTTGATGCTGAAGTCCAAAGAAAGATCACCTATGAAGAAGAACTTAGAAAACACACCTTAAAATTAGCAATAGATGGTGCCAAAAGAAAAGCAGCAGAAAATTCAGGTATGAAAAAATTCCAAGCCGAAAATAGATTAAGAAATCTTGAAAAAAGTGGAGGACAACCTGCCCAAGGTTTCTTATCGAAATTGTCAGAGTATACAACAAGAAACATGGCAAAAACAGAAGAAAGAAAACAAAGAGCAGAAGAGAGAATGAAAAACGTTCAAGGAATGAAAAATCAACCTTCAACTCCAGGAGCTTTAAGAAAACCATTCTCTCCAGGAAAAATATAAAATGGTACTAACATCATATAGATTAAAAGACAAACAAAAACCAGCAATGTTTAAAAAAAGAAAACCAAAGAAAAGGAGAAAAAAATGACATTAAAATCAAGTCCGTTTTTTAAATCGAAGAAAAGATCTAAGAAGAAAAGAAAAGTGGGTTTATTGGCAGGAGGCGTAACAGCTTTAGTTGGTCTTGCTTTATTTACTGAAACTGCTGGGGCTCTTAGGAGAATTTAAAATGGTACGCGTATGGAGAAACAAACCTTTGTTTGGAAAAAAGAAAACTATGAAAGATTCAAAATTAAAGTTTAATATAAAGTTTAAAAAATTTAAAAAGGAAAAATGACTGGAAATAATAATAAGAAAAAACCTCTTTTCGCGACTTTTTTGCCACGAAGAAATAATAAGAAAAAAAGAAAAGGGAGGAAAAAATAAGATGGTATTTAGCAAAACTGTAAAGTCTAAAGTAAAGAAAGAAGTTAAAGAGTTAAGGAAGATTTTGAAGAAAGGAGATATAACTAAGTCTGAATTCAACGCAGAACTTAGATCATTGAAAAAGTTCCTTAAATAAGTAAAAAATTATTAAAAAGATATTGTTCGATAGAAGATAAAAGAAAGAAAAAAATATAATGGTATTAAAAAAACAAAAAACATTAATCAAACCCCAAAAAGGGAAGAAACCTACAAGATTTAGATTCATTCAGCAAAGCAAGAAAGGTGCTTTGAGAATTGGATTTAGAAACGACAAAGTTGTTGAAGTTACTAAATTCAAAGAAGTGAAACCCATGAGGAGGAAGAAGAAATAAATGGTTAATGGTATAAGAAGAAAAGTTAGAAAAGCAGTAAGAAGAACTGTCAGAAGAACTGTCAGAAAAAGAGTTCGAAAAGCAATTGGAAAAGCAGTTAGGAGAAGGAGAAAATAAATTCATCACACAAAACTTTATAAAGTTTAAGTATGTGGAAAAAGGATGAAAAATATCTTCTCCAATAAATTTTTTATTATTTTTGTTAGTATTTTAATTTTAATAGGTGGCGTTCTAGCTTTCTTCGTTTTTGATTATAATAAATCAATAGATTTTCAAGTTATTGGTGCACAAGGTAATTTAACTATTACATTAGATTTAACAGATCAAGCTTTTAATGTAAGTCAGAATTTATCATTAACACAAGACCTTATAATATTAAATCAAAATGGAGCTGCAACATTTTTTTATTTGCTTGAAACAAATCTAACAGGAGTATCACCTACATGTGATCCGACTGGAGATATTTCATTTGAATTAGGAAAAGGTGGTGAAATATTAAATGGAACAAATTTCACAATGAGTCCAGGATTTAACAATTTTAATTTCACAATTAACGCAGTTAATAATAGAGTATGCAATCAAAACATAACTGTTACATTAGATTTCTCTGAACAATAAAAAAGTAAGATTTTATATAATCTTAAGACTTTGAATAATAATCACCTCTTTTTGCCCAGGAGACGCCCTTTCTCTATTAGAGATAGGAATTCTCCCAGGGTTTCATTTAATATTAAGTGAAAGATAAATTTTTTACTTTAAAGGAGTTACTATAATTTAAGTAGTGAATAAATTGATGGTTGTACTATGGATCATAAATCATTAACTCAATATGTTGGAAAGACAGTGAAATTAATTCTAAGAAATGGATTTTGGTATAAAGCAAAAATAACTAATGTTTCTGAAGAAGCAATTGATTTTATTGAATTAAAAGGAAATCATGTTTCTGTTCACCCTTCAATGATTATGATGATTGAAGAGGTGGGGGAATGATAAAATCTTGTGAGATATGTTGGAACACTTATGATACTGAAAAAAGTGGGGCTAATGAATTTTATTGTCCTAAATGTAATGGATTTGTAATGAGGGTTGAAAATGGTTTGGATTAAAGAAAAAAAAGATATTTTCACAAAAGAAGTACCAGAAGAGAAATCAAAGAGAAAATATAAGAAAAAAGAAGAAGTAGAAGAAATTGAAGAAAAAGTATCTGATATTTCACAAGAAGAACTAAAAAGTGTATTAAAACCAATTCTTAAAAAAATAATCATTATTTTAAAGAAATATATGGATCTTAAAGAAGATCATTATTTATTAATAGGAACTTGGATTATTGGAACACATTTTCATCAATCATTTAGAAGTTATCCTTATTTGTTTTTTAATGCTATGAAAGGTTCAGGAAAATCAAGAATACTTAATTTGATAACAATGCTAAGTAAACAAGGAATTGTATTGAATTCTTTAACTGAAGCAGTATTATTTAGAACAAAGGGAACTCTTGGAATAGATGAGTTTGAAAGTGTTGGAAAGAAAGGAAATGAAAATTTAAGGGAATTATTGAATTCTGCTTACAAAAAGACAGGAAAAGTGTTTAGAATGAAAAAAGTTAGTGGAAAAGATGGTGAAAGTCAAGAAGTTGAAGAGTTTGAAGTCTACCGTCCAATCATTATGGCTAACATTTGGGGGATGGATGAAACTCTTGGAGATCGGTGTATTGAGCTAATTTTAGAGAAATCTGTAAATAAAAAAGTGGTAAAATTAATTGAAGATTTTGAAGACAACTCCCAAATCACGGGAGTTGTAGATGCCATCTCAAAGGGGATTGGGAGTTACGGGAGTTTTAAGTTCATGTTAGAAGTACAGCAAAATTGGAATAATTACATTGAGAGTATCAGTAGTCCCAACATACCTAACACACCCACTAACCCCACAACTCCCACAACTCCCGTGAATAATATGTATAATAATAATAATAATATATATATATATAATAAGATAAATAATACTGAATTACTAGGTAGAGATTTAGAATTATTCTTTCCTTTGTTTTTAATTAGTGATTTATGTGGAAATTTAGATAAAATGCTAGAAATTTCAACAAAAATTGTAAAAGAAAGAAAAGAAAAGGATGTGTATGAAAGTTTTGATGTTCAGGTGTATGATTTTGTTGCACAACATAAAGAAATAGGATTTTTAAGAATAAGTGAATTAACATCACAATTTAGAGATTTTGCTGGAATCCAGGAAAAACAAGAAAATTGGATTAATTCAAGATGGCTTGGAAAGTCTCTAAAAAGATTATTATTAATAAAAGATAAGAAAAAAAGTAGTGGAATGATGGTTGTTTTGAATATTGAAAAGGCACAAGAGAAAATTAAGATATTTAAAGAACCAGAAGAAGATGACTCCATAGAGGAAATAGTAACAGAGGTGATAAAATGAAAAAATCAGAAATGAAAAAGCTTCATAAACCATGTATAAGATGTAATGAGAGATTCCTTCCTTCTGGGAGAAGATCTAGAGTATGTGATAATTGTATAAAAAAGATTCATACACAATGGAGGAAAGAAGTTTATGAAAAAGAAATCATTTAAACACAAGAATAGTCTTTTTTCACGAATTAAGACATCTGGAGAACAAAAAAAGATAAATCTTAGTAAATATGCAATAGTTGATTCTAAAGGGAAAATTATAGAGAAATTCAGAAATAAAATTACAGCTAAAACATTAATAGTTAATTTAAAACGTGAATATTATGAGGAGCTTAAAATTGTGAAGTTAGAATGAATAATATAATAAATGGAGATGCTTTAGAAGAACTTAAGAAACTTCCAGAGAAATCAATCAATATGTGTATGACAAGTTCTCCTTATTGGGCATTAAGAGATTATGGAAGTGAAGTTGAAACTATTTTTGATGGTGATAAAAATTGTGAGCATGGTTGGGAAGAATATATACAACCTCAAAGAGGAGGTAAGAATAAGAAAGATAATCTGCCATCTGTTGGAAGTAATAAGTATTTACAAGAATCTAATTCAATGGGATATGGAAATCCAATTAAATCAAATTTCTGTAATAAATGTGGAGCATGGAAAGGACAACTTGGATTAGAACCAACTTTTGATTTATACATTAAACATCTTTGTGATATTTTTGATGAAATTAAAAGAGTTCTAAGAGATGATGGAACTTGTTGGGTTAATTTAGGAGATACTTATTATGGTGGAGGAAAGGATGGAAAATATTGTAAAGAAGGAGTTTCAGATATTCAACTTGGAAACAAAGGAAGTTTGGATGTTGTTGGAAGTAAATTCAAAAGTGGTAATTATAAAGATAAATGTCTTACAATGATTCCTTTCCGTTTTGCAATAGAAATGGTTAATCGTGGATGGATATTAAGAAATACAATAATATGGTACAAAAAGAATTGTATGCCTTCTTCCGTTAAAGATAGATTCACAGTTGATTTTGAGTATATTTTTTTCTTTAGTAAAAAGAAGAAGTATTATTTTGAAACCCAATATGAACCAAGTGTTGATCCCGAAAGTTATAAAGGCATTCGACCAAGAAACGCTCATAATATGTCTAAATATGATATGAAACACTATGCCTTTGCAGGAAGCGTGGGAAAAGATGGAAAATTAAAAATGAGTGGTAAAAAATATCCTAATAGAAACAAGAGGACTACATGGCAAATAAATCCTAAAGGGTTTAAAGAAGCCCACTTTGCTGTTTATCCAGAAAAACTTTGCCAAATTCCAATTAGGGCAGGTTGTCCTGAAGGAGGAATAATTATTGACCCTTTCTTCGGAGCAGGAACGACAGGAGTAGTTGCATTAAAACAAAATAAAAAATTTATAGGAATTGAATTAAATAAAGAATATATAGAAATTGCTAATAAGAGATTGAAACCATATTTAGAACAAACAAAATTATGATACAAATTACAAAGGAGGTAAAAGTTAAAATGGATTACCAAGAAGAACTGAAAAGGTTACAAGAAAGTGGAAACTACTGGAAACCAAAAGTTGGACAATATAAGATAAAAGCATTGACAGAACTTGAAGATACAGACCCTTATATTAGAAGACACGATGATAAAGAAGATGAAGTTAGCCCTCAAGCTAAAATTAAGATTTTAGTTGAAGGTGAAGAAAAAGATTGGACTTTTGGAAAAGGAAAAACACCTTTATCAACTTTCGGACAATTAATTGAACTTGCAACTAAACATGCAAATCAAATTACAAATGTAGAGTTTTCTGTTGTTGTAAAAAGCGATGGAACTAAGAATGAATATACAATTGTAGGATAAATTTTTTATTATAGCCCAGATTTTCTGGGCTTTTTTTTATTTATGTTACCCCTTTAAAGAAAATATAAATGTTTATATACTACTACTACTACTACTAATTACTATGGAAAAAGAATTTAATTTCAGAGAGAAAGTAATTAGAGATTTTAAAAATCAAACTACTTTTAGTTCTGGAGAACTAGATACAATTTTTACAATACTTGGAATTAGGTTTGATGAATTTATCAAGAAGTTGAAAGAAAAATCAGATGATCCTGAATTTTTAAAAAAATTTTATGATTTAGATCCTGAAAGTTGTGGAGCTATTATGGGTTTATATATGAAAGAAATTGATAAACTTGCAGGATAAAAATTATCAAAATGAATTACATAAAAGTAAGAAAACAAATTGAAGAAAAAATAGAAAAAGAAAGGGATGAAAAAAAGACAGAACAACATTTCCAAAACTTACAAGATCTAGGAGTTCCAGTTTTGTAGAATGAAACACGAAAAAAGAAGGTTAAAGATATTAAAAGATTATAGAGATTCACTTCTTAAGTTTGTTGGAATAAGTTTGTTAGCAGCATTGTTATTTTTATTATTCTTTTGGATGATAAAAGACAACCCTTATAATTTAGATCCTTTGCATCTTTTATCTATAGTAATTGTTTGGTTGGTTTTATTCTTTTTCATGTTATTAAAATGTTACAATAAAAATTATTTATTATTTATAGCATCAATCTTGATTTGGGGTTATGTTGTTAGTGGAAGTGAGATGTTAATAAATTTTGCATTTTTTTTCTTGATGTTTTCCTTTTTACATGAAGTAGTATTAAGATTTATATTGGGTGTTGAAATAAGATTAAAGACATATACACTCCCTTGGAATGAGGAAATAAAATGAAAACCCAAAAAAGAAAAGCTAAATGTAAAAGTTGTAACTATCAATGGGGAACCAGATCTAAAATGGATTTAGTTACTTGTCCTAATTGTTTAAGAAAAGTAAAGATGGAGGGAGAAGAATGAAAGATTGGATGGCTCTTTTTGTTTTTATGATATCTATATTCAATGGAATCATTACTATTAGTTATAGTTTTGAATTTGAAATTGAATTAATGTATTATGTGGGTATAACAATTCTTGTTTTGGCAGGAATATTTTGCGGTAGGTGGATTTATGAAGATAGGGAGGAAGACGTTTAACTTAGAAAATGAGTAATATAGATAAAACAATAAGAGATTTTATGAAAGAAGCCATACAAGAAATATATCTTGAAAATAAAGCTAAAGAAATTAATAATATTTTATTTGCAAATATTTGTATTGAAAGATTTTTAGAGAAATTAGGGAGGAAGGACGCTTAATTTACATAAAATGAATAAAATAAAAGAAAAAGTTTTGAAGGAAATTAGAAGACTTGAAGATAATGAAATTGTTGATACAGTACAGGATAGCCAAACAATAGATCTAACCCTCGCCGAAGTTAAGAAAGTTATTGATGAATTAGATGGTTTATATTTTAGTTACGGAAATAGTATTGATGATTGTTTAAATGATAAAGATTATAAAAAAGCTAAAGAATTACTTGAAGAATTTTATCAGAGATATAGAAAGATAAAACAAAAACTGGAGGACGCTTAATTTTTCAAATGGGAACAACATATGAGGATAAATTAATTGAAGAATGTCTTAATGAGATTAAAAAAGAAATGAGAAGTACTAAGGGAAATCAACAAGAGTTTAGGATTGCGAAAAATAAGATTGGGAGTTTTAGAATTCATTTGTATAAATTACTTCACTTAGCATTTAAAGAAGGAGTTTATGTTGGAAAAAATACGCTTAAGATTTAAAATGGGAAAAAAAGCAATAGATTTTATAAAGAAATGTAGGAAGTGGGATAGTGCCACTCTTAAAAGATATGAGAAAACAGAATCTGCAAAAATGAATATTTATTTTGAAGATGATATTAAGAAAAGTTTATTATTTGCATATAAGAAATGTAATGAGATGCTTGGAGGAAAAAATAACCACGACGCTTTACAAAGAATTGATGAGATTTTATTAATATATTCAGATATTTTCAATGTTAGTGTTAATAAATCTATAGAAGAAATGGAGGAAAATTCACAATAATATTAAAATGGGAACAAAAAAATGCCAAGTATTTAGTAAGAATGATGAAGTTTCATTAATGACTTGGATAAGTATTTCAGATAAATGGAATAATCAGAAGATTATAAATTATGTTCAGAAATTAACTGCTGACTTAGAGATGAATATTATGTGGATTAAAATTGATGGAAAATATTTAATTGATAATAGAATTAAAAAGGGGAATTCGCCTTAATTTCCAAAGGAGTTTAAAATGGTAAATAAATTTAGTATAAAGATTGATGAAAAAATAACTGAACAAAGGATGATGGAATGGTGTTTGAATCTAAAAGGTTCTGGATATGATTCTACTTTTCAATTTTGTCTTTATGCTTTTTTAAAATCATGGCACTTTTCAAAATTAACTTATTATAGAAAACTCTTGGAGGACGTGAAGGTATAGAATGGAGAACAAAAAAATGAAGAAATATTTAGAATATTTGAAAAAAGAAAAAGAAGTTCAAGACTTGCTTAAAAGATATGGTTTAAACTTTGCACTATCAAAAGCATTAATTCTTGGATATGAATTTAATGTATCTTCAAAAATAATCTCTCAGAAGTTTGGGGTTCATAAATCCACGACAAAGAGATACTATGAACAATTTGGTATGATGTTGGAAAGTGATTTTAAGAAGGTATTTGATTTTTATTATAAAATTAAAAAGGATTCGCTAAAGGTTTGAAAATGGAACAAAAGATACCTTTTGAAAATAAAAATGTAAGAGGAAATTATTTCGGACATAAAGTGTGTTATAAATGTGGGCAAGTCTATGATGCAAGATTTCATATTTGTATTAATTGTGGTTCAGATGTTTGGGATAATCTAAGGACATACGAAAATAGAGATGGGAAGATTTATGTTAATGAAATAAAGGATACGCACAAGTCCTCAAAAACGGAGAAGGAGGTAAAATAAAATGGAAAAAACAATACAAATAAAAATTTCACTTGACAATAAGGCAAGTTTTGAAACGAACACAAATAGAGAAGACATAACTTCTGAAGTTTTTGATGCAATGGTAGAGGCTATGGAAAGTTCTATAAAAGAAACTTTGAGTTTTGATAATGGACATTTCACAGATTCTATTCTTCAAAACTACCAACAAACACTACCAGAAAATTTTAAAGGATTCAAAGGGGTTGGTTTTAAAATAGAGGTTAATTAATACGCATTAGTTCCCTTTCCCGTTCAAACACATATGTTTATAAACACCTAAACACTTAACATAATATGGAAAAAGAAAGAGTTCAAATCTTCCTTGATAAAAAGGTTAATGAGAAGATGAGAAAAGAAAAGATAAGAAAAAAAGGGGATGTTTCTAATTATATTGAAAGTTTAATTAAAAAAGATTTGAAGATAAAATGACACCAATAGAAAGACATACACTAATATTACTTGATTGGATAATGGTGAATACACAACCATTAAATGATATTCAATCTGGAATTTCTGGGAATCTTATGGAAGAAACAGATAAATTACTAAACCCAAACAAAGAAAAAGATGGATGTGATATGAGGGAAACAAGATGAAGATGATAAAAGAAAGATTTTTTGATATGAAAATAGATATGGAAGAAGGAATGGGTAGTCCATATAGATTAGATAATTTCTTTCCACTTTTATTTTTGTATTATCTTCCATTTAAATTCGCCAAAGGCAAAGTGGAGGAAAAGAAATAATGGGAAAGAATTTAAGAAATAGTTTAATAGATTCTTTAATAGTTGGAGTTTTATTTTTTCTTTTAATTGATTCTAAAAACATAATAAATAATCTTTTTGTATCATTTTTGTTTGCAACAATGTTTGGAATTATTTCATATTTTTGGAAATTCATTTTAGAGATAAGGGACTTAAAAGGCAAAAAAGGAGAAGGAAAATAATGGGAGAAAGAAAATTACATTGTGATTATTGCAGAAAAGTTCATTTACATAGTTATGATGTTTCAAGTGAATCTTGGGAATGTAATTGCTGTGGAAGTTTAAGAAAAGCAGATGGAATAACTGAATCTTTATATCAAATGCAAAGAGAAACAGAATTCTGTAAAAAGTGCGTCAAAGAAGAAAGGGGTGTAAAGAAATGAGAGAAAAAATATTAAAAAAAGCACATCTTAACGAATCTTCTGAACTTGCAAGAGAATATTTTAATAATTTAGGGATAAAGTTTAAAGAGATTAAATTATCACAATACCACAGATTAAAAGAGTTTATTGATTCTGAAATTTTACCTTTATTAGCTGATAAATCTTATTCAATGATTAGTAAATTAAGAATGAAAGATAGAATAATAAAAGATAAATATGGAGTATACTTAACTACAAGTGGTTCTTATTTTAGTAAAAGGGAAGCAATATCCTTTTACAATCCAGAAAATAATGATAAAACAATACTTCTTGGATTCTGTGGTTGGGCAAGTGGGTGTAATAGACTTCCATATATTAGGGGATTTATTAAATGGTGTGATTGGATGAAAAAAGACGTACAAGACCAAAAAGAGGTAAAGAAATAATGGAAGGAAGAATTGATATTGGACAATTAAAATATGAATTAGTGTTGAATATGAAAGTAGCAGAGGATTATAATAAAGCAGTAGAAATAATTGAAAATATGATAATCAGAAATACAATACTTTGTAATAATTGTAAAGAAGTAATAAAAGAAGAAAATCCTTATTTTAGTAAAGAATTTGGTTTTTATGTTTGTTCAGATTGTTTAATGGTGGGAAAATATAAAACAACTTTTGAAAATGAATGTTGTAAAAAATCTTCTGAAAGAGGGGAATTAGTTCGGACAGAAGGATTTCCATTATATAGTGGGATGCAAAATTGTTTAAGAATCTGGTGTCAGAAATGTTGGGATAAACAATTCGTCAAAGACAACAAGGAGGAAATCAAATGAAAGCTAAATTTACTTTAGAAGAAGTTAAATGGTACTTGATTAGTGTAGGTGGTCTGACTTTTTGTATTGGTTTTTTACTTGGTATTATGACTAAAATAGCAACAACAAAATGATAAAAATAAAAGAAAGATTTTTGAATGTAATTTGTTGGATTTTATCCCCAACAGGATATGAATATGATAAACAATTAAAAAAAGTTGCAGAAGACAACAAGGTGGAACAGAAATGAAATTTTGTGAATGCAAACATAGAACAATCAATTCAAATTGGATTGCATTCTTAATGGGAAATAGTGCTTATTGCACAAAATGTGAAAGATTTATTCATTCAAGGAGAGTTATAAAATTATGTGGTTCTTCTCAACAAGGAATATTAATTAAAATAAAAGATGATTTTGGAGAAGAACACTCTGCTTGGAAAGACGCTTTAAGTAGGAGGGAAGAAAAATGACATTAAAAGATAAAACAAATAACTGTTCGGTTATAGGGTGTTTTAATCAATGTGGAGAGCATAGATGTTCTGAACATCAAGAAGAAGACAGAGAGAGATTAATTAAATTTAAAGATAGAAAGTTTGCTGAAGCTGTTAAAAAGTTGAAATATAAATTTCTTTTAAAATGTTCTAAAGCAAAAGATTATCTTAAGCTTGAAATAATAATTAAAGAAGTATTTGGAGATTTTGATGATCATAGTTCTCAGATAAACAAACATAAGAACGTTCTTTCTTCTGAGGACAAAGAGTCAGAAGATGATTCTAACAGTCGCTTGTTTTGTGATTCTTCTGGCTCACCAAATATAGATATTCAATGGGGATTAGACAACACAAGAGGCTCGAAAAAAGGATGTGGGAAATCTAATATTAAATATTATTGTGGTATTGAATATGATTGTGGAAGTTATTGTAATGGAGAATTGGTTTTATGTTACCCTAAATGTCAAGGAGATGATTCGGTACCTGAAAAACAGGTACAAAAAGATGATGTTTGTGAATGTGGACATCCAGGAAGTATGCATGGTGATAATGAGTACACCCATACAGGAGAATGTTACTTTCAATTAAATTCAGAAAAGAAAGATGCAATGAAAATGGGGTTTTGTGGATGTAGAAAATTTAAATCAATGAAAGGAGATGGGAAATGATTTTTACAAGGATATATCTTGAAGGGAATGAATTTTTTATAAATAAGATATTAGAATTAGCACGTGGAGCGTTAGGAGATGGTTGTAATGTAATAGATTTAGTTCCTGAATTAAAAGAGGAGGAAAAAGAAAATTAAAGTTGCAATTTATGCTAGGGTAAGTAAAGATACAATAACATCTGATGGTAGATTACAAAATCCAGAAAATCAAATAGAACCTTTAAAGAAATTTTGTGATGATATGGATTGGGAAATAAAATTTATATTTATAGATAAAAAATCTGGAGCAGATTCTAATAGACCATCTTTCAAAAAAATGTTAGCAGAAGTAAGACAACACCATTTTGATTTATTATTAGTTTGGAGTTTGGATAGATTTTCAAGAGAACCTTTGTTAAATACTCTTTCTTACTTGGAACAATTAAAGAAACATAATATTGATCTGAAATCTTATACTGAAGGAATAGATACTAGAGAATTAAAAGATACAGGGGAATTAATGATGTTAATTTTATTTTGGATTGCAAAAAATGAAAGAGATAGATTATCTAGAAGAACTAAAGCAGGAATTCAAAGAAGAAAGAATCTTGGTGTATGGAAAGGCGGAAGACCAAAGAAAAAAAGGGGGGTACTTGATTCGAACAAAGGAAAAGGGTAACCCTTTATTCGTGCGTTTAAAATGAAAGAACAAAAATTTGAAAAGGTTGTTGAATATAATGAGAAAAGGTTTTTGAGAATAGGAGTAGGTTTAGCAATCATTTTATCTATTGTAATGTCACAATTGTCAGTATTAGCTATTAAAAATTATATTTATGAACTCTATGAATTTATTATTTTAGCATTTCTTTATGGAGTTGGAACTACTTTGACTATTGAAGGTCTTTCTATTAAAAGAAAAGTATATTGGAGAAAAATTAAATGAACTTTATAATTAAAATGATAGCATGGATTGTAAATTTTCCATATAGTATTAGTGGGAAAAGAAAAAAATGAAATACCTAAAAATTCCAGAAAGATTCACAGATGATGAAAAAGAAGAACTCTTAAATGTGAGATTTCAGTATGGAAGAGAAGAAGCTTTAGAGAAGTTACAAGAGATTCGTAATCTTAATTTTCTGATAAGACTTGTGATACATAGTGCAATGATACAAAGATCAATTAAAATAGCAGAAGAAATGCTAAAGAGGAATAAATTAATATGATAGGAAAAATTATATCATGGATAATAGGAGTAATAATGGGTTTCATAGTAGGAACTTTATTTGGATGGGATTTGATTCAAAAACTATTATCAGGAGGAGGAATATGAAACTTTATTTTTTAGGTCAAGATCCTGATGGAGAAATACTTCACTATTGGCAATTTTTATTTCAAATAAATTTATTATTCGTCATGACTGTTTTAGCTGTGCATTTTATTACAGGAGGAGGAATATGAAACCTTGGTTTGAAAACAAAGCAGATAAATATAGATCTAGAAAAAAGAAAGTTACAGAAATAAAATTAGTAACAAACCCCGTTAAAGAATCAAAACTAAAACAATTAAAAGAAGCAATGGCAAATACGCCACCACAAAGGTTGGCAAAGATAGAGTATCAAAGTCATATGTTTCAAATGTTAGGAATAGCAACTGTTTGTGCAATTTTAATTTTCAAAGGATTTTGGTATATTATTTTTGCATTTGTATTTGGATTAGGAATTTCATATGCCCAAGGAATGAGTGCTTACAAAAAATATAGAAATATTTCAATGATAGTTGAACCCGAGAAACCAGAAAACTACGAAGGAGATATTTCATTCACAAGAAGAAGATCTAAAATAATAGAACATGTTTATGGAAAAGTTCCTCAGTGGACTTCTATTATTATTTCTGTTATAATGTCTACAATAGTAATGCCTTTAGATTCCGCAAGAGTATTATTGATGTTAGGATTTTTAATTTTAATTCCAACATTCTATTTCATTTTCTACTTTGGATTATTTTACTGGATAGCTTATCCTCAATATAAAGCGGAGATGAAGATCAAATGAAATGTCCAAAGTGTAATAGTTTAGAAATACATAAATATTATGTAGGTAGTGTAGGAGGAACCGAATATATTTGTAAAGAATGTAAGGTGCAATTTCAAATAAATTCAGGAGGAATTATTTTAATAATTTCAGATGATTTAAAATGATAACCTTACTTTATATATTAATTTTATTAGCTTTCTTAGGAGACATGCTTTTAACATATAGATATGTTAAAATTTATAAGAAGCTTTATCCAAAAGGAGATTACACTCTCGCTGAAGCGAATTTTATTTTAAGAAAGTGTATGAAATATTTAGGTTTAGAAAAAGGAATGATGGTTGGATCAACAATTATTTTATTAATATTAATTTTATTTGTAAATTTGTTTTCAAATAACTTTATGTTTTTCTTATTAGGAATGTATTTCATGGCTAATATTTATCACTTTGTAAATTGGCAAGCAATGAAGAGATTAATTAAAAGTAAGAAGATGAAGATCAAATGAAAAAATTTAATTTGAGTGATGAAATTATAGAGCATAGATTTGAACATTTATTAAATGTAGTAGATGTTAAGGAATTTATTAAGAAGTTGAAGGAAGAAAGACCTATGGGGTTTTTCATGAATGAATGGATTGATAAACTAGCAGGGAAAAAATTAAAATGAATCTAAAAAAAGGACTAGAACCAAAAGACACAGAAGAAATTAAACCAAGTTTGTATGCACAGAAGAAAGCAGACGGTACTTGGAAGCAGATTGAACCTATTGTATGGAAAGGAAAGTGGAGATTAAAGAATCAGGTAAGTTGGAGAAACCTTTTGACAATTGTATTAATAGTTTTATTATTTTTCAGTGGAGCAAAGTATGTAAGATTTTATGAAGCTGTTAATCAAGACCCTGAAGCATTCTGTAAGAATGTTCAGTTGTTTTACAACGTTGGGCAATTAGAAGTGCAAAATGAGGATACCTATAATATACAAAGTTATCCATCAGAAATTTCAAGAGAAAGCTGATGAACAACTAATAAAAATAATTGAAGCAAGATATATAATATCAGTTTGTTTTAGAGTTAGAAGAAAATTAGTCGGAAGAATTTTGACAGACATGAAACATTGGAACTTAATAAAATTTCATAATGGAAAGTTTGTTAGAGTTTTAGGAAATTCTCTTTGAGTCTTTTTTCTTTGGTATTAAATAACCATACGATTCTAGTAGGTCCATGATCTGTTCATTGTACTCCTCATATATATAAGCCATCCCATTTCTCTTTCCATCTTTCTGATTCTTATAAAAATTTACTTCGTAAGTTCTCAAACTATCCCTTTCTTCCTTCTCTAGACTCTGAATGAATCTAAACTTGGTAGCCTTCAAACACCAGAAGGCTTTGGCTATGTTTCCATTTAAGTAATAGCGGTTGGCATTATTCAATAGGTTCTGTATCTCGCTGACTAGTCCGTAGGAAAGGTTCCATTCAACTTGATCTGGTGAAAAATTGTCTTTCATTTTGATTTCAAAGGAAAAAATCCTTTTTTTTAAGTATTAAATGTTATTATGAAGTTGGAGTTTAGAGTTTTCTTGGTGTTTTTGGGAAGTTCTTGCTTTATCTAGGTGATAATAGAGAGTTGATTCGGGTATTTCTGTTTCATTTGAGAGAAGAGGAATAGGTATTTCAAGAATATCATGACAAAACCATACTAATGTGGACATTCTTTCATACTTTTTAGTGGTTGATTGTTGATTCAAGAACTTATCAACAGCTTCTTGCTTTTGTATTTCGTATTTCTTTTCGTCAACCACAAAAGGCTTTGTGAATTTCCCAAAAAAATTAGCCCTGGGTTTCTTATAGTCGTAAAACTTCTTCCCATATAAGTATAAAAGCTTTAATCGATCTGTTTGATCCCCTGAGGACTTAAAAAAGGCAGCAAACCTCCCTCTATCAACCAACCCCTCACCATAAACATGCAATAGAGCATCTGCCCTGGACAAAACAAGGTTTCTGTCTAGATCAAATACTGAGTTCACACAAAAAGCAACATAAATCTTTTTACTTCTTATCATACTCATCGCTTGAACAATCATTTTGTTTACAGAACTCATTGCAGACCTCGAAGATAGAATCATTGCTTCATCAAAAGAAAAATATTCACCTGGTTTTGAATTTGCAAGACCTTTTAAGAAAGTTTCTGGATCATAATAAATATTTTTTAAATCAAATTCAGGATAAAGATATTTTCCTGTTTGATTAGAAAGAGTTGTTTTTCCTTTTCCTGACTTTCCGTCAAACAAAAGGACAATAGACGTGTTATGTTTTTCAACCGCGTTCTTAAAGTCGTCTAAAAGTTGTTTGTAGTATCCATCAATATATATTTCATCCATTTATCACTCCTCACTTATGTGATTCTTTTTTTATTTATAAAACCTTCCTATAAAAAAATTTTCACAAGGTTTTAAGTATAAAAGAAATTATATTAATGTTGAGGAGGATAAAATAAAACAATGGCACTCGGAAGATTAATTGAAGGTTTCATTACAATATTAATTGGTGTTAATTTAATTCCAAGCGTTGCAGACCAAGTTGTTGCAGCACAAAGTGGAAACGTTACAGGATCATCTAGTACGATTTTAGGATTAGTAACTCTATTCTTTGCTTTAGGAATTATGATTGCAGGAGTTAATATTGCCGTCGGTGGACTTCAAGACGTTGGATTAGTTTAAACATAAAAAATGGCACTAGGAAGATTGTTAGAAGGTTTTATCACCATTCTTATTGGTGTTAGTTTAATCCCCTCTATTGCAGATCAAGTTGCTACTATTCAAAACTCTACAATTAGTAATGTTACAGGATCGTCAGCCACGTTGGTGGGATTAGTAACTCTATTCTTTGCATTAGCAATTATGATTGCAGGAGTAAATGTAGCAGTAGGAGGTCTACAAGATGTTGGACTTATCTAAGTCACTAACTTTTATTCATAAACTAGGAGACTTTTACAAATGAAAGTCTACGGTATGATTTTTTTATTTATTTTATTAGTTGGAATCCTAATTGTTTTTGTATCACCTCAAGTTGTTCAAACACAAGTTATAGAATTGACAGAAAAGGTTCGTGATTATTTTATTGAGTCAACTAAAGGAAATATAGTTGGACAACAAACGGGAAATCAATTTGGTGAGAATTTAGATGTTGGAATAACTCAAGAAGATGTTCAAAGTCAAGGAGGTATTTTAGTTTTCTTACAATCTGCTGAAACAATGGATATTATTTCTACAGATACTGTTAATGATATTTCAGGAGGTTCAAATGCTCATTCTGTTTTAATTAGAGGTTTAGATGAAAATTTTACAGAAATTGAAGAGGTTGTTCTTTTAGCTGCTGTAGCAAATACAACTGTTAATGAATATATAAGGGTTCAAACTGCTGAAGTTCAAAATGTAGGAACTTATGGGGTTGCAAATACAGGAATAATTAGTATAACTGCAAGTACAGCTGCAACTTTGCAATTAGAAATTCCTTTAGGAGAAGGAAAAAGCTCTTCAACACATTATACAGTACCTACTGGTCAAAATTTGATAGTATCTGCATTTTCTGCTACTATGGATACAGGAAAGGCTATAGATTTTTTATTTCATTCAAGATCTAATGCAGATATAGTTGCAGGAGAAATGAGTCCTGAAATAATATTTAGAACTTTCAGAGGTTTAGCAAGTCCTGTAAGAGGAAGAAATTTTGGAAATCTAAAGTTCGATGAAAAAACAGATCTTTGGTTTTCTGCTGCTGTAACAAGTGGTGGACCAGGAGCTAACGTAGAAGTAAATTATGATTTTGTACAATATGCTATCGGAACATAAAAAAATATTTGTAACCTTTTTATTGGGATTGTTTTTAATTAGTATGATCTCTGCATTAACTTTCCAACAAGCAAGAGATGTAGATATAAAAATAGTTTGTATTAATGCAGGATTTTGTACAAGTGCTGCTCAATGTAATGTTTCTATTTTTAGTCCAACAGAATTTGTTCTTTTGGATGGTGTTGAAGCAACTCAATCATCTAGTTTAGCATTTCATAATATTACTTTAAATTCAACACAAACAATTGATTTAGGAGAATATAGGGTTGGAGGATTTTGTAAGGATGGAAGTGTTACACAATTAGTTGATTTTCCTTTTACTATAACTGCTGATGGAAAACCTTTTCAAAACTTTCCAACACCATTTACAATAATTATTTTAGGGTTACTTTTAGTTTGGGCAGGTTCTTTACTTGAAAAGATGACTTTATTTAAAACAATGGGATCACTTATATTAATTATTATGGGAGTAATAACTCTTTTCCCAGGATATTCTTTTATTAATTGGACAACATTATTAGGTAAAGCACTTGGATTTGGTTTAATAGCAATAGGATCATATTTCTTGATAAATGATGCTTTCTCTAGGGATAAGCAACAACAACATTTTGGAGACAGAGGCGGTGAAGATGAGTAATTGGTTTGGTTTTGCAATAGCTTCAATTCTTTTAGTAATTCTTCCTGTCTGGATTCTTAACCTTGCTGATATTCCATTTTTATATAAGATAGTTTTTACTATAGGTGGTATTGGAATGGCTTGGTATGCTACTGAACATGGAGGAGCTAGTAAAGGATTTATAGCTGGGAGGAAATTCCAAAGATGAAAATATTAACTTTTACAATGGGTGCTGCATTGAGAAAAGTAATAATTAATAAAAAAAGAATATCTTTTTTAGGTGCTGAATTAAATTTTGTTCCTTTAGTTATTGAATTAGATAACCTGGAAAAAGTTGATAAAACTAAACTTTCAAAAGAGGATTTAAAGACAATAAAAAAATTAGCTAAGTTGGGATCAGAAGTTCAAATAGCTAAAGATATAATAGAAGACTTTAAACAAACAGGGTGGAATTTAATTGGAAAAAAATGACATTCGGACAATCACTAACAGCTCTTATTGCAATTATAGGAGTAGGATGGATAATATTTATAAAAATAATGGGAAAAAATCCCGAAGCATTAGAAAAAATGAAAGAATGGTTTAGAGATAAAAAGAAATTTCCTATGGAAGGTGAAGATTATAAACAACAAATTTACCAAGAAAAGAGGATGGGAATATAAAATGGAAGACCCAGTAATAACACCAGAGATGTTTGATATGCTTCAAGAAGAACAAGAAGACGAAGCAGCTGATGCTGAAGCAGATAGACAAATGACTCAGCAAGAAATAATGGATGCTATGGGTTACCCTACTGCTGAAGAGAAGCAAAATCAACACAGTTACTTGCATAAAGCAACATTTGATCATGAAGATTCAATTAGAACAACTTACCTTACTGAATCAGAATTAGGAAGACCTTTGTTTAGTATAAGATTTTTATTAGATATGGAAGGAGTTTCTAAATATTATTTAGATAAAATTGCAAAAGATTTAGATGTTATTAATGAAATTTCCAATTATTTTAGAAAGAAGACTTACAATGTTACTAATTCTGGTATGAGTAATGAAGGATTTGCAATGAATCTAAACGTTACAAAAAAGATGGATGCAACAAGAAGAAGAGTAAGAAATGTTATAGACAATCTAAAAGGAGGGGAAAAGAAAAAATGAGTAATGAAGAAAAGAAAATAAAGAAAGAAGCTAAAAAGAAATGGTGGAATAAAGCCTTCCCTAATAAAGATAAGTTCAAGAAACCAAACAAAGTTGCTGTCTTATATTTAAGAGAGAATGGTAATGCCGAACCAATGGATATAGATGTCAAAGATGGTTTCTATAATGTTGAAGGAAAGACATATCATGAAAGAAGTGATTGTATTTATACTGTGGGAAAAGAAAGAATTCCTTTAGCAATTATTCCTGAAAAGAATATGACACCTATAGGAACTAAAGGTTGGCAAGATAAAGGAATGCAAGAAAAATATAGTGAACTACAAGACCATCTTTTGAAGGGAATAAGAAATGCAGAATTAGTAAAAATGGGAGATGGTCCAGGAGTAAATCCTAATCTTAAAAAATGGATTGCTGGAGGTTTAGGAGTAATAATTCTTTTAGCAATATTGTTTGGTGCTACATGAGAAAAATAAAAAAAATAAATAGAAAACCAAATGTAACAGCGAAGCTCACATTTTTTGATTTTGGTTGGAGGGATAATATTATTTATAGTGTAAAAGCCACCAGTAAAGAAAAAAGTAAAGGATTAATGATGTTAGAAAAACTAAATAATTTTTTTAACTTTTCCAAACAAGATCAAGAAGATTTTAAGAAAAAAATGATTGAAATGCAAATCAAAGCATTTACTCCTACAAAGTATTTTGAACAAGTAAAACCTTTAAAAAAATTTGAAAGAGATGAGAAGGGAAATATAATTTCTCCATTTTCAATAAAGAAAGATGAACAAAAAGAAAATACTGAAAAACCTTAGAATATTTCTAATAATTGTTATGTAAGGTCAAAGTTGTAGAAGGTTTTAAATAATCTTTTTTACTAGTAAAATTGAGGAGATCCTAATATGGTAAAAAAATCTGTAGTTAGAAAGGTTTTCATAAATAAGAAAACAAAACAAGGAAGCGTAACTCTTCCAAAAAAAGAACTTAAAAAATTGAATCCAAATCTAAAATTTGGAAAACATTTGTTTGTTAGGTTAGAGATTTTTAAGAATGAGAAGAATGGTTAATGAACTTGAATGTAAAAATATCCCTAATTTAGTTAGAGATAAAAAAACTCTTAAGGAATTGAGTAAAAAAGGTTTTATTGAAAGAAATAGAATAATGCAAGACCTAGCTAGAAAAAGAATGCTTTGTAAAATAAAGAGGAACAGATAAAATGGTAACTGTTCAACAAGCAAGACAACAATTGTCTCAACAACAACAGGTATTAGCTCAAGCAAGATCACAAATAGAAAGAGCTGCATTACCTGCAATTTCTCCTGCTGAATTAAGAGCTAGGGGAAGAACAGAAATCTTGCAGAGAGAATCTCAAGAGAGACAATTACAAACAGCTAAACAAAGAGAATTAACAAAGTTAGAACCAGCTACAAGAGAATTGCAGAGATTTGAAAAAGATGTTCAAAAAGCAGAAGCAGCTATAAAAGAACAACAAAGAGAAAAAATTGCATTTGATCAAGCTTTGAAAGTATTTCTTTCTAAAAGACCTGAAGCAATATTTGGCTTATCTAAATTAGAAAGAAAGTTTTTCCAACAAATAGAAGCTGGAAGACAGTCCGCTGTTAAAAAATCCATAGATGAAGCTATAGAAAAATTAAAAGCAAAAGGTGTTAAAGAAGTTAAGCCAGTCTTTATACCAGGGGTTTCATTACCTGTTGCGTTTGAAGCTGTAACTGTACCAATTGGAAAAGTTCCTATAGTTACTCTTCCAGGTATTAAACCACCTCCAAAAATAAAGGAAATTTTTAAAAAAATAGAAGCAAAAATTCCAAAAAGAGAGGGAGGAATTGCTGAGTTATTACGTGTAGAAAAAATATTTCCACCAGTACCAACAGTTAAAAAATTTTTAATTCCAGAAACAGAATTTATAACAGGAGATATAAGACCTTTTGTTCCAACAGGAGAAGGAACAGCAATAGTAACTCTAAGGCAAAAAACTTTCTTTGAAAAACTAGGAATAAATCCAAATGATCGTTCTTCACAAAAGTTATTTGAAACGACAAACTTAGTACAAAGACAATTTGAAGGAGGACAAATAACTGAAACAGTTGCAAATAAACAATTAGAAGATGCCGCTAAAAAATTTACTAGTGCTCAAATTATTAAAGGAATTCCAGAAAGTGTAGCATTCGGAGTTGCTTTTGGATTATTAAGTGCTGTTCCCATTATAGGTCAAATAGCACAAGTTGCTTTAGCAGGAGATATTATTTTAAAAAGAAATCAAATAATAAAACAATTTAGGAAATTTCCAGTAGAATCTGCAGCATCAACAGCGGGATTTGTTGCAGGAGGATTGATTGCTACTTCTGCTGTTAAAGGAGTGAAGGCAGGAGCAAGATCAGAAATAAATCCCCAAACATTAAGATCTGCTACTTTCTTAGGAGGAAAAGAGAAAATAAGAGTAATTAGAAATGCCGCAGAAATAGATAATGCTATAAGAATTGGTATAGATACAGGAAAAATAACAGATACTGTAGCTTATAGAATTAGAACTGCTGATGGAAGAACTTTTGATGTTTTAGAATTCTCAAAAGCTATTGGAACTGAAGGACTAAAAGTATTAAAAGGACAAAAGGAATTTATAGGATTTGAAATTGGAACTGGACCTGGAGGAGAAGTTATTTTGGGTAGAGCAGCCCAAAGACTAACTAGTACTAAAGGAGAATCTTTTATTAGGGCTTTAAGATTCACAAGATCAAAAACAAAACTTGGAATACTAGCTCAAAAAACTTTTGGTCCTAAAGGTCAACTATTTGATATTGTACAAAGAACAGAAAAACCAACAGTAACTGGATTTCCCACAGTAAAATTAATAGAATTACAAACAAAAGCAGGAATAGTTAGAATTTCTTCTGCAAGAGCAAATTTAGCAAAAAAAGCTTTAAGTTTTTCTGAGAATATTAGGAAAGGAGCAAAAATTAATTTTTCTTTATTAAGAAATTTAATAAATATACAAAAAAGATTAGATGCAGTAAAACCTTTTACAGAAAAAGAATTCGCTGATGCGGGAGGGAAAACATTAACACAAACCCAAGTATTAAGAATATTAGATAAATTATCATTAACTGCTATTTTAAAAAAAGCTCCTTTAAAAGATGTTGCTAAAATTATAGGAACAGAAAAAGCGGCTTTCTTTGGAAAAGCTATAACAGAACCAATAATAGATATAAAAGTAACAAAAATATTTAAAAAAACCCCATTATCAAAAACCTTTGCTGTAGAAAAGTTAAAAGATAAAACTGGTAAATTTAGAGAACCAAGATTAATAACAGCTGATAAAGTAAAAGCAACTCAAGAACCATTTCAAACAGGAATACAAACTCAAATACCAAAAAGAGTTCCATCAAAAGATCCATTTCCACAAGATATTATTTTAAGATCTCCTTTAGAATCAGTTGCTCCAGGGGTTGCTTTAGCATTAAGTAGACCAAGTCCTACTTTAAGAACTCCAACTCGTTTAAAGATTTTTCTTGGAAGTACCTTAAGTGTTGGAGAAATTCAACTTCAAATAAATTCATTAAAAAATAGATTAAAATTAACTCAAAAAAATAGACAAGAATTAGAATTAGCTTCAAAATCTACCGTAGCTTTAGCTTCTGCTCAAATAACTGTATCAAGATTAAAAAACGTCCAGGTTACTGTTCAAAAACTAAAATTAAAGTTAAAACAACTTGAAAGATTGAAAAACATTACTAGAACTTTTCAACCTCCTGCAAGAACTAGAATTCCATCAATACCATTTTTCCCTTTAATTCTTCCCATATCGGAAGTAAAGAAGAAAGGGATATTTATTAAAGTTCCATTATCCAAAGGAGGATTTAATGCTTTCGTTAAAAGTAAAGGAAAATTCAAGAAAGTTAATATTAATCCTCTAACAAAAAAGAAAGCATTTGACTTGGGGGGTTTTCTTACAGATAGATCTACAGCAAGAACATTAAAGATAAAAAGAATTCCTTTCAAAGCACAAAAACCAATCTTAAAAGTTCCTGCTAATTACTTTAAAAGTAACATAAGAAAGTTTAGAGGAAAAAAAGTTAAAGGATTAGTCCAACCAATTAAAAACTTAGCAATTGAAAGAGTCAGATTTGCAATAGACACACCTCAGGAGAAGAGACAGCTATCTGTGGCTAGAGCTAGAGCAGCTCTTCTTAAGAAAGCATTCAAGCCAATAACTAAAATGAAAAAAGTAAAGAGGTTAATACAATTCAAATGAACAAAAAAGGAGGATTCTTAGTCGGAACATCATTGTTACTAGCATTTTTTATTTTTGCACTAATTCTATTTGTAACTATAGAACCATTTAAAGAAAACTTAGATGTTATTAGAGGTGGAGATGCTTTAAATTGTAAGGGCACTGCAACATTTAATCAAACAGCTTTTGATAACGATGATGGAAGTACAATAAATAAACTATCAAGAAGACCTACTTGTTTCATTACAGGTATCACAATGATCTGGTTTATCTTTGGATTTTTATTTGCCCTAGTAGCTTGGTTGGCAGATCAATGGACTAGAAAGAGGAAAAGAGTAACATGAAAAAAATAATATTAATGATGTTTGTAGTTATCCTGTTCACAGGATTACTATCAGCTTTTGAATTTGATAATGTAAGAACATATGATGATAGAGATAGAAGTATAACTGTTCATAATGTATTTAACCTTCCTTTAATAGGAAATGATATTGTAAAAATTACTCCTTTAACTCCACATGTGGTTTCAACATTTGTAGGACCAAATCAAACAGTTGCTATCTTTCATTTAGAAAATTTTAAAGATGGTTATTCAGATGTTTGGAAAAAAATGGAATTTTATAATTTAAACAAAAATTTTGCTGAAGAGAATAGAAAATTCTTTTTCCAAGAATTAGTTGTTGTTGGTACAAGAGAAAAACCAATTCATAATTTAACTTGTAAAACTTTAAATTTTGGAAATGGTACAAATTATGAAAGTTGTAATAGAGTTTTTAAAGGATATGAAACAATTGATATAACCGAATGGCAAGATTTAGATACTTCTCAACCTCTTCCAAAAGGAAATCACACTATAAAAATTATAACAGATGTTTTTCCAGGAGATCATATGGAATTTATTCCAACATGGTTTGGAGTTAGAATGCCTGAATATGCTGTATGGACAGCTAGTTTAAATGAGGGTTTAGAAGTTTTTTGGAACTTTGATCAAGCTAGTGGTCAAAATTTACCAGATGTTGTAAACGGAGTATTCAATGGAAATATTACTTCTTCTACTTTTGTTCCTGCATTATTATTAAATGGTACCCAAACTTTAGGAGGGGGGGGTCCTGATTTTATTAATTTAACTTTTAATCCAACATATACTTTAACAGACAATTTTACAATAAATTTTTGGATTAACACAAGCGAAATTTTAACGGGACCCAAAGAAATGTTAGGAACAATAAGTGCCGATGATAGTAGAATAATTATAGATTATCCAGTAAGTTTAACACCAAGGTTTGCCATTAGAGCTGCGGGAACACAAACAACAATAACTCCTGGGTTTGCTTTAACAAAAGATGTTTTTCACATGATTACAATAGTAAGAAATACTGGAGCAGATCAATTTGAAATATTTATTGATGCTAGTAGTAAAGCCACTGCTACAGATTTATCTACTGCCTCAATTACTTTAACAGATAAACCAATTTTTCTGGGTGCAAGAAATCAGGCAGGTGGACCTGCTGCTACGTTTAGTAATGGAACCTTTGATGAAATGGGATTTTGGAATAGAAGTTTAAATTCAAGTGAAGTTACACAATTATTTAATGGTGGTGTTGGAATAACTTTTACTTCAGATTTTCCACCTGTTGTTAATATAACGGTTCCATTAAATATAACTTTTAATACAACACAAAATCAATTGAATTACACTGTAGTAAGTGGTGGGGCTGGTTTTAGTAGATGTTTTTTCTCAACAGATGGAGGAATTACAAATTCAACTGATAATGATTGTACATTAAATTTCACTCCAACTTCTGTAGAAGGTGCAAACACATGGACAGTATTTTCAAACACTACTGGAGGAACTACTGGACAAGACAGTGTAACATTTTTCGTTAATAGTACAATCCAAGTTGATTTAAATATACCTGCAAATGATTCAAATTTCTTATCTCCTGATGTTGATTTTAATTGTCAAGCAACAGATAGTCTTTCTTTAGAAAATTTAACATTACTTATTGATGGAGTTGAAAACTTTACAAATTCATCTTCAGGGGCCACCTTAATAAATTTAACAACAACTGTAGTGGGTGTTAGTGTAGGACAACACACTTGGACTTGTAGAGCTTTTGATAGTGATAATTTTAATGCCTCTGCACCAGAAAGAATTTTTGAAATAAAGAAATTTGATGAAAATAGTCAAACATTTAATGCCTTTACATTTGAAACAAAAAGTGAAGCCTTTGAATTAAATATAACAACTGATCCAAGTAGTACTCCAAGCAGTGCTAATTTAATTTATAATGGAACAGATAAAGGAAGTGGAACAATAACAAGTTTAGGAAATAATAATTTTAATATATCTCAAACAATAGATATTCCTACAGGTTCTGGAAATAATACTTGGTTCTTTAATATAACAATTGATGGTATATTGGGAAGTTCACAAACTAATCAACAAAGCGTAGCCTTAATAAATTTAACATTTTGTCAAGCAGCTCCACAAGATGTTGCCTATATAAATTTCAGTTTTATAAATGAAACAATTAGTCAAGAACCTGTTACAGCATTTATAGATTCTGTCTGGACATATCATATAGGAGGAGGATCTGTAACAAAAGATTTAAATTTTGCAAATACAACCGAAGCTTTTAGTTATGCTTTTTGTTTTAATCCTTCAAATCAAA
>SDBU01001922.1_pt1 | contig 28598 bp, 36 predicted proteins | sample 2277071 | NCBI WGS metagenome assembly SDBU01 (sample SAMN10397929, study PRJNA504765) | marine sediment metagenome | isolation source: marine sediment core GS08_GC12, 126 cmbsf | place: Arctic Ocean: Gakkel Ridge, Loki's castle | collected 2008 | reverse complement strand
TCCTCATGGAGGAATCGACCTTATTGGTGTTTTTGCATACCCTCCCCCATGAGACTGTTTCTCAGGTCTGATTATAAATTCTAATAAGGTTTATAATTAATAACAATCACTAATAAAATATCAAGCTAGACGAAATTCTCTCTAATACACATTGTTTCTTCCTTATTAAATATATTGAATAATAGACCCCCTTCTTAAAGAGGAAAGCCCGCTCATAGGCAGGCTTTCGCTTATATGTTGAAATAGTTTACTCTTTATAACAAACAGCAAAAAGAAAAAGTTACGGCACCCGGATAGGGGTCGTTTACTCCATGAAGGGGTTGACCACCTGGAAACCTCCGGGTCGATTTTAACGAAGGAATTATCCCGTCTCGCCAACCCAATGGATCCAGTCAACACTAATACTACGGGCGTTCCTTACCAGCCTTTCATCTGCCGTCCAAAGCGGTGCCTTAAGCTGCTGCGCGACGACGAGGTATTGAGCATCATGCGCTACCGTTTGTCCCAACCGGTCCGCCCACACCAGTGCTTGAGAGACTGCCGCGTAACCCCAGAGAGCTGGTGCGACGAGTTAAGTTCCATCCTGCTCTGCCAGTTGTTTCGCATCCAAAGCTGCACCAGCTGTCCCGGCAGCATTGCATCCGGTATTGTCCCCCATTCTTGAAACGATCGCATCCCTCACCCAACAGATCCGTGAATACGACAGACAGATTGAGAAGCTCTGCCAGGATCAGTACCCGGAAACAAAGCTGCTTCGAAAGGTTAGCGGCGTGGGACCCATCACCGCTCTGGCCTATGTCCTCAGGCTCGAGGATCCAAAACTCTTCATAAAGAGCTGCGATAACGGACCCGCAATCGGTCTGGTCCCCAGGCGGGATCAATCCGGCGATCGCGATCCCCAGCTGCGTATCACAAAAACGGGAGACGCCTACCTGCGTCGACTGCTTGTCGGTTCCGCTAAGTACATCCTTGGTCCCTTCGGTCCCGACTGTGATCTTCGCCGCTGGGGCTTGATGCTGGCCGAACGGGGAGGCAAGAACGCTAATCGCGTAGCATGCGGAGCAAAAGAGAGCCGTGGTTGGTGTCGCTAGGAAGTTAGCCGTTCTGCTTCACCATCTATGGAAGACCGGTGAGATCTATGACCCCTTCTATCTTGCCAGAAAACATGACCAGGCACCCGAAGCCGTCCCCGCTGCAGCTTGATCTTGATCTGTCTATTCATCAGTGATTGGAGGTGCGCCACAGAGAGTATCGGTAGGAAAGGCAGGGTAGAACGACTGCTTGAATTCTCCCTCCAGCCAACACATCGTTCGGCCGAAGGTTTCCCCGTAGGGGGTCGACTGCGGCTAACATCTGGGCCCTTCGGGGATACCGCCAGCGAGATGGCAGCGCCCACCTGGATCGAACACCAACGGGCACCGGGTTCATAAAAAGAGCCCACTCAGAGTGCGGATCGCGAAGCATGCCCTTGGGTATGGAAGCAAGGTGAAAGGTTGATGTTGGAGGAGATCTAACGGTTAGTCGCCACGTCGACCCTTGACAAACTAGGCCTTCTCATGGAAGAGGTTAGGCAGATCAGAAAGACAAGAGCAAATTAGACAACTTTCAAGGTCGCCGAGCAAGGAACTCTTGGAATACGGAAACCGGGACTCCCGCTGGACCAATATGGATATGAACATTATGAGGCTCTTCAGGGTCGATGTTATAGGCTAAGACATCCATCTCTTCTGGAACATCGCCGATATCAATCTCGCCATCCAAAATTGGAACAGTCCTACCAACACCTATGTGCCATGGATAATCATTTCCAATGGGAATAATGATTGCTCCAGCAACAAGAATTTGAATACCGACTCTACCCTCGTTAATACTGTAAGGGAATTCTACGGCGATATGCCTTAGTGGGTTATCGGTCCGTTGAAAAGTAATTTTGAATCGAAATGGATCATCGGGCGACTTGTTGGGCAGTATTAGCCTGCTTGTTGAGTATATGGCCATTGAGAGCCTCCTTTTATAGACTATACAGGATAGCCAAGTTAATAATCATTAATATCCGTTCTTTTCCAAATCGAATTCATAGATTTGCTTACCAGTTTTGAGCTGAACGGCCCGCTTTCAACTTCGATAATACAATAAGTCTTGCACAAACTCGCACGATTCCCTGGTCGCCCCCAGCGAGGGTGAGCTTTGCGAAGTTTCACCAGTTCCTTCGCAATTGCTTTATCGGTTTGCCACTCGTTGCGTGAAATATTTTATCCGGTTGGCAATGTGACTGCAGGCTCCGTCGTACCCTTCAGGTCTATGGCTACCTCGGGATCCCCCGTAATTCTCTGATGACTAGTGATTTGACTTTCTGCGATGGCAAGAACTTTGTCCCAAGTCCAAAGCGCTATACCATGAGGCTTATAAAAGACCTGTTCTCGAATCTCTAAGGCTTGCGACGCAAGTTGCTTTTCCCTGAAACCTGCGGTCGCTTGGGACCTTACCGTCCTGTCGTCGCGCCCCATGATTATGCCGCCAAAGTTGACATGATCTGGAGATGTGATTTTCCACCGTTGACGAAGATGACCCCTCTTCGCTACCTCGTCGCGATAATGAATTAACTGATTTTCCGCTTTGAAAAGCTCAAGTGTCGGACAGGCTCGATTCTGTGTCTCTATCTGAAAGAGATGAAGTTGGGGAGCTTTCAATTCCCATATGAAAGCTTCACGGCGCACGTTGTTCCCAAGTCGCACCGCATCAGCTATCACGATCAGGTCTATACTGCCGGTAGAAACTCTCTGTTCTTGGTCCACATAAGTGACGGTAACTCCAAAGGTCGGAAGAAGAACTCTGACAATGGGCTTTAGGCAATTTCCACACTCCCGCTCTGTGTGTGCATCTTGCCGCGTAATCTGTCGGCGCAATTCTTCAACAGTTAGCCTCACTTCGGGGTTCATCGAAGCTTTCTCCAAACGCCCATACTGTAGTTGAGCAGTTCAGAAAATCGACGTTCTACATCAGGCCATTGCTCTCCTTTGGAAATCCCCAGCACGAACGCAAAAGCAACATGAAATTTGAATTCCTCCCCAGAGGCATCTCTAATTTCATGGAAGTGATCTGCTACAGTGAAGCTAGAGCCTGGGCTAACTTCAAATGCAAAAAGATTCGATGTGTGATTTGACGAAAGAAAATTGCACGAGCCACCCATTTTCATAGCTACTGGAGCACCAGCAGGCTTTTTCCCCTCACCAATCATTAAACCAGGAAAAGCAGGCCATCCTTTTTCCTGATATTGCTTAACTCTTTGTTGTTCAGATTTATCAAGATAAAATATCCCCAGTATCGATTCATCGGTACTCGCCACCCAGGTTCCATCGGATTTGAGAACAGATGGTACTAACGCCCTCTCTGTCACTGTGAGGTCTCTAAAGAATCGCGTGACGAGTTGGACAGCGTGTCCAGCCATCTTTTGCATGCCCTTTCTGCTCATATAACTTATAACCTCCTGAAAAGATGTTGTGCTGCCAAACACCTGACAAATCAATATACCTCCCCTCAATATTAACCCTTGCGGGGGATTTTACGCTGTTTCCGTCCACTTATCCCCCAATCTGTCTGTTTCTTCTGTTTACGCTAATAATCGGAAGCGCGCTTACGTGAATTAACACAGTAATTTGAGATTGTTGGCCGATTTTATAAAAATATTCTCTTGGATTTTTATGGTTACACACTTCATATAGAATTGTAACCATTATTGAGGTGATTCATGCAAGAGATAAACATAACCAAGGTTACACGTACATTGGCTGGTGAAGCCCCGATCCTTGCTTGGGCTGATGCCAGAACTGACCCCACATCGAGCCGCCGGCACGACCTGATCCGGGATAAAGCAAGAGCCGTTGCGGAGTTCTTCTCCTTCTGTGGGAAATCACCTGAGAAGGTGACTCCAGAGGATGTGAAGCACTGGAAAGCCGAACTCGAGAGTAGAAATCTCGCCCTGTCAACGATTTATGCGAAGATAAGCAAGATATCCAGCTTCTACGAGTGGATGATGAAGGATCCCGATATCTTGGAAAGGATCAAGAAAAATCCGGTCAATCTCGCAAGACCAAGAGCACCAAAGGCATACCAATCAGAGAGTACAAGGTCACTTACCGATGAGGAGCTAATCTCTCTCTTGAGGGGGGTGAAAGTTAGTGCCGACTCTGGAAGTATCGCAGGAATAAGAGACTACGCTATCTTGATTCACTTTGTCCTCACCGGTAGGCGCCGTAGTGAAGTCATTGGTCTTCGATGGGGTAACCTCAGGATAAATGACGTGATGGAGATCTCCTATCGGGTGAAAGGCAGTACCATCGAGACTCGTCTAGTGCGCGAACCAGCAATTCGAGATTCGATGCTCCGGTATTTAAACGCTTCAGGTCGGCTTGAGAATATCAAGCCGGAGGATCCTCTCTGGACACGGCATGATCGGGCAGGTACCCCTGGAGAACAGCTATCTAGCCACGCGTTCGTGAAGAATCTGAAGCGCTATTCTAAAGAGGCGGGCCTCGGTGATATCCACCTCCACCAACTGAGGCATACTTTCGCCCGTATTGCTGGAGATGAAAGCGGTAATCTGAGTGAGGTACAGGAAGCTTTAGGACATAGCTCTCAGTCCACGACCAAGATCTACCTGAAGCGCGTTGGACTACGGTGCGATAACTTCAGTTCGAGAATCGCTTCACGTCTTGGGATTTAATATCAGTAATCTGAAACTTGCCTTCTTGTGGCAACCGGGCGCCCCTTTTGGGATAATGAGTTGTTTGTTTTCCAGTATGCTCGCGCAACCCGTAGAACACAACTAAAGTATCTATGCCAGTCAGCTAAGTAACCGCTGACTTGTTTGTTTTTCTGACAAGTTCTGGAGGATAAGTATGATAGATGAGGTTCTTAACTGTATCTCTTAGATTACCGGCTCCTGAGAGATCGTCGAGAGCATCAGTATTGAGAGAAAACTTGCTTGAATAAATAAAGGCTAGCTCAACTAGGGCTTCCATTATTCGATACTGTGTTACCAGGGCGCCCGGTAAGCTGGTGGGAAAAGAGTTCTTAGAGAACATCTGGTCAAATTCAACCGAAAGATCTATCGCGAGATCGGTTTGGTAATTAACCTTATTTCGTTCTTCAATTTGCCAGATAGGATTTGATGAGACAGGCGCTAACCCATACGCAAGTCTACTGGGCACTTGAGTGCTCAATGTTGGTATAGATGTATAGAACAAATCCCAAAATCGCCTGTGTGAGCCAGTATATGTGGTAGTTTGCCTTCCTGAACCAGAGCCAATAGACCTTATGCGTAAGGCTTGTTGACCAGGTTTGCTTTGACTCACATCGATAACTTTATAACCAAAAATGGTTGCACCGAACATCCCCAAAAGTGCTTTCGCTGCGTAAAAGCTACCATAATAAGCAGTAACTTGTGCCCATGGTGCAGCGCTCGCGGTCAAAAGATCTAAACAGCGTCTGTGGTGAGACGCTGCTAAGAATAGACAGCGTTCAACATCACGTAATGAACATGCCCTGAACTCCTCAAAGATCCCCGAGCCTTCTCGAAGAGTCGGATTTCGGCCTGATATATGGTTTCTCAGGAATTCTCGGGGAGATTTCTCTGCCCATCCTGTATAAGGTGTAAATGAGTAACAATAGTACCGAGCCGCACTAATTCCGAATATCCTCATGGCTCTAATTCTGGAAAGACTTGATTATGGATTTCATGGTAAATCGCGCTCATCCCGGCATTTCCTTGGACTGCCCTGATCCTCTCGAAATCAAGTGAATTCAAATCAATGCGATTAAGGTATTGCCTAAAATCCTCCGCTTTTAGGTCTTGTGGAGATCTACCTTCACTTCTAACGATATCAAGGAGAAGCCTGAGTGAAGCACGAATCACTCTCGCTTTATAAACAGGAGACTTTTCAGTTCCCCAGGTGTCTGGCTCCAAGTCACGTAGGGCGATGAAATATTGCAGGGCAATCTGGTATTGATCGTCAAATGAGAGAGGGTGAAGCGGTGATCTTGAAGTGAGTAGAGTTCTGAGTCCAGGTGCGAGGGATCCTTGCTTTAATGAAATCTCAGATTGCTCACCTGTTAGATCAATCCGCTGGAATAGCGGGCTTTCCCTTTCTGTGCTTAAGCTATAAACCATCTCGGCTGCCCCGATAGAGGCAGGATCATCCTCAGGTCTTACAAGACGGACCAAATCCCATCTCAACGATGACGGAACACGTTTCTGGTTATCATTGATCTCAAGAAAGAGACGAGCCATTTCAATTTCTGTGAGTCCTACATGGATGACACAAGCAAATTCAGCCTCGTATTCAGAATACTTCTGTGCCCACAGGCGGTGCTGCCCGTCCACGACAAGGAATTTCACATCTTGGGGGATTTGCAATGTGCCGTTTGTATTCCCAAACTTTGGTCTATCAGTAGCGAGGACAATGGCGTTAGGGAACGTCCTTCCTTGATCCAAAACTGCCACAGCGATTTCCCGAGCACGCTTTTCTCGAACCACTCTTTGGAAGCCCTCTTCAGGATCATCAATCCGCCAAGTCGGGGTGGTCCTTTGCAACAGCCATTTTCCGGGAATCGCGGTTAAGAATATCTTCGGCGCGACTTGTAGCTCGAATCCGGGAGCGCTCAGTGTTTCTTTTGGCATCGAGTATAAACCTTTCATAGAACTTTGTTTCTGAAGGAATCTCGAAAGACAGGAATAATGCTTCTGTAGTCCTTCGCCTTGCATTCAAATCCGCGGCTATTGTGCTATGCCGTTCTATACTATGATGATGGAAATTGCCGTATAGATTGATGACTTCACGGTGATCAGCGTTGCTAACAACGACTGCACAACCTCTCTTGACAAGCACCGTTGCTATTTTTGCCAACTTAAGCTGATCATCCCACGTGAATAATGACTCGTTATACCTTCTAAAACCATTTTTTGAATGTAGGACTGTATATGGTGGATCAAGGTATACTAAGTCTCCTCTTTTTGCATCACGAATTGCCACCTCGAAATCACGTACCTCCAATCTGGCTACTTGAAGGACCTTTGATGCCTCGAATAATTCATAATTATCAAGCACTTCTCTTTGGTTGTTGCCAAATGGTACATTGAAATCTCCTTTCTTGTTCACACGATAAAGCCCATTCCAACCAGTCTTATTCAAATATATGAACTGTGCTGCACTAAGATATTTATCCGAGAACTTTGAAGCTCTTATCTTGTAGAAATCTTCACGGGAGTTTGTCCATTTAGCCAAGTAATGCATAATCCTTGCTGGGGCTTCCTTAACTGCCTGATATGTTCTTATCAACCATTCGTTGGTATCGCTCAACACCGCTCTCTTGGGTAATAACGCAAAGTACATAGAACCTCCCCCTAGGAACGGTTCATAGTATGTACCATGAATTTCTGGCAGGCTTTCAGATAGTGATTTGGCCAGCCAGGTTTTTCCACCAGCCCACTTTAGGAATGGGGATGCTTCGTGCATCGTTATGCTTCCTGTCCCTATCGTCCTTGGAAAATCCCTGTCGTGCAAGTAAAGTAACTATTAGCCTGATTATCATATGCGCTTTTGGATTGGCAGCAAAACGGTTGAGGTGAGGAGCCGGGGTATTCCCGACCGGCACTATTTCACCCCATTAATATCAACAACTTGGCTAATATTTCGCGCCACATCCCCGGTCGCCTCCAGGGAATGGATAGGTAACCTTAGAAATCCCCCAATTAATCTAGCCTAGTCTGGATGAATCGGATTCCTTCCATCAACTTGGTGAATGCATCTGCTATGTGGTCTTTGGCGAATGGGATCCACTCGAGGTCAGCTTGAAGACCTTGGTTGAATGAGGCACCCTCTTCCACAAGAACTATGACGTACTTGTTCTCCGACCATAGCCGGTTAGCTTCGTCGCGAGTCCACATGGACTCACCTTCACCGGAGACTATAAGGACACCAAAGTGCAGGTCACGTGTAAGGATCTCACTTATCTTATCACTCAAACTCCTTGGCTCATACCGTTCCCCCGTGACCACCTCCACGCCGACCAGTTGAAGGAACTTTCCGACCTCGGTTGCGTATCGCTCGCCTTGAGGATCGAAACGATATGAGAGGAAGCAGCGAAGAGGGCGCTCAGAGCCTTCTCGAGAAGCACGTACCTGTGCGCGCTGTGCCTCAATGTACGAAATTAGGCGCGTGGCGCTCGCCACTATCCTGACGTTGTGTTCTGGCAGAAGCTTGGCATTCTGCCCCATGGTGCCGAGGTGGGGGAGCGGTGGCGCAAATATCTCAAGTTCGGGATCGTTGAGTGTCTGCGCGATGTCATCGTACATCCTACGGTATTCTGCACGAGTCTCATCATCCGGGAAGTAATGACCCGCAGACTCGACGTTCCGCGTGAAAGTCATTAGAGCATCAAGTTTCGGCTTGATTGCGGCGGATGTAGCTTCGTCCATTCCATCTCTCCTTCTAATGGTAGATCTCGGCAGGCCGATATAACGTTTTCGAGCTGATGTCCTGGGGTCCACTCCAGCGAGAAATTAGGGTGCCGTTGTATTCTGTATTCTCCTCAACTTATCCGTAATATCTGTACCCTCAGTCGGATCCCATAAATTATCACTTATTTGAAGAATCCATCCATTAACGTGCGCTTGCCAGAATGCCTTTTGCTGAACGTAGTCTAATGGGAAAATCATCGCACGGCTCACGGAGAAATCCTCCTCAAATAGAATCGCTCCGAGATAATCAAAGTTATCTTCGTCGAGTCTTCTAATTACCCCAAATCTTGTTGGTTTGCTTCGTCGAGTAAGCCGCCTGGCTTTTACTTGATATTTAATCCCATTCTTGTCAGTTGCGTCATAACCCTTGGTTGATGTAGGTGCAGGTATAAGAGATAAAGCAGTCGCTATAAGATATTCTGCATAGTCAGCAGCAGGGTTGTTGCCAGTTCTAACGATACCTCTGTCATGCAATTCGTTTAGAATGTCCGAGTATTGTCTAAGGAGATCCAAGACTTGAAAATCGGTCAGTGAATTATTTTTCATTTATAGAGTTCTGTCTTGTGCAGCCTATCATCTAAGTATCAATAAATTCCCCCAAGGGATAATAGTTGGGGGGATTTATACGCTGTTCCTGTCTCCGTATCCCCCGCATGAAATTCTGATAATAGAATAGCGCATTCTCAATCCATTCACAATAAGGAGCTTGACTTATGCCGCTGATAATCCGGTTGGTCTGCATTGTGGGTAAAAAAAAACACCCCCAACCGGAGGGGGACCGGCTGGGGGGACATAGCGAGACAATGATTAATCCTGTCCCACTATAATTAATCTACAACAAATTTGGCGAAATCTCAAATGTCCTAAACGGATCGTTATCCCGTTTTGGGATAATTGGAATATTTCATTAGCATTATATACCAGCAAGTTATAGATCCGGACAAACTTAAATGACCAACACAAATATTAAGAAATACCAAAAATTTATTGTCCGCTTAAAACAGGCGAGGGTTGAAGCCGGATTAACTCAGAGTCAAGTTGCAGATTTCCTTAATAAACCTCAATCGTATATTTCAAAATGTGAAAGTGGCGAAAGAAGGGTAGACATAATTGAACTCAAGTCCTTTGCTGATCTCTATAGGAAAGGTATCCACTATTTTCTAGGTGATGAAAAATGAACGATGTCCAGTTGATAGATCCTGAAAATATTGATCCTTCTCAGTTTAAAGGATACAAAGGCCCTGTTCTCAGGAGGATATTTTTTAGGAAATATGATCATAAGAATCCACAAGATATTATTCCAGCTCCAATTTTAGAAGTGATTGACACAATAGAGGAATTCGGCCTCAAAAGACCTGGAAATATCCATAATTGTTTTAAGGATATTGTTCGAAATGGGAAAATGCACCGAGACCTTGGCCCAATAGTTGATCTTAACTATGAAATTCGACAGGTGGATCGTGGTGGAGAATTTATCAACTCTGATAGAGAGGACTTGAGAGATATTATTGATTTACCTGAGGATCAAAAAATTATTAAAGTTAACTCTGCGTCAATCCCAGCTCAAGTCATTGGGTTAATTCGGACAGATGAAGGTGGAATCTTGTCTGCTGTTGAATATTCCGAAATATTAAATCAAATGACAAAGTGTAAGGTTCTCAAGGTACAGTCACCAATTAAGGTACAACCAAATGAAATTGATGGAGGATTTTTATATGAACAAAACGGCAAAAGAATATTTCTGAGTATTGAAGTTAAATCAAAAGGCTCCGATGTGCTCCTGAAATATCAACTTTTCGGTGGTGCAAAACAAGCTCAAAGTAATTTTGGCGAATTAATTGATAAGGTAATACCAATTGGCATCAAGCTTGAGAGAGACAATTCGATATATATTGTTCGATTTCCAGAAATTACTAAAAAGAACCCCTGGCCGCAGATCGAAGAGGTGTTCAGGTATTATCTATCACCAACCCCCGAAAGTTGGCTTAGCGCGCGTCAAAGGAAAGAACAACAACCTCTTCTCTAAGTTGAGTCTTTGTTGCAGTTGCAAATCGTTCTCTCCAGAGTTCAATTCCTTCAACTTTGTATCCAATGCTTTCTGCAATCTCAGCCATAATTTCTCCTGTTTTAATATGAACCCGAAGATATGACATTTGATCACCTACAACATAAGCCAACCGTGCTCCCGGATTTAACCTCGACTGAAGTTCTAGTAGATGCCGTTTCATTCCTCCGAAATATAGTGGTACTACTCGATGATAGAGCCTTTCGAATCCTGATGTTTTTCCCAGCTCGATCCTTCGATCCTCAATTGCTTTAGATAGATCGGAGATTGACTTAAACCCCTGCACATAGATATTGTCATCGTCCGCTTTGTAGACATTTCGAGTATTGCTTCGTATCAAGGATTGCTTTAGATCTCGAAGCTCTTGTCGATTTCGAAGGTATCCGAGAATAACGGATTCTAGGCGTGTTGTTCGTGTGTAATCCTTCTCATTGGGATATGGAGGGGAGGTAATCACGCAATCGATTCCCTGGATTTCAGGTGGGAGACTCGACCGGACATCTGATGAATATACATCAGCCAAAGTATTGGATTTATTGCCATCAACCTCTGATAGATCTGTATAGATCTTTTCGCAGTTCTTGATCCATAATTCAACGACGGGGGCATCAAGTTTTGGTTTTGTGGCCCCGATTTCCGGACCGAACCTGATGTTTCCAATACCTTTCACCAATGCCCTGGCCAGAGCTAATTCCTGATGGGCGCTCCAAGGCTTCTCCTTATCTCTGATTTGATTTAGTAGGATGAGCGTCTTATGGAGTGGAATAGGGCTCATCCAAGGTTTAGATAGTATTTTCCACTGATCTTCATCAAGATCTCTCAACAGGACAAGTTGGCTCTCATCTGTAGTAAATAGTGGGAGGTCTGAATTCTCAACAAACCCGGAATCTTGAATAGCTTTGTCTGTTTTCTTTGCAACTGAGAGGGAATGCCGCATGAATTTCTTGTGATCAATATCCCACTTAACCTTAGTTTTCGATGCAAATTCGGCTATGGGATTTGCCTCAATACCGTATGAGGGTATCCCCCTTTTTTTACACTCAACAACAGTTGTGCCGGTTCCACAGAAGGGATCAAGGACTATATTGTTTGCTGAAAGGTTGAATTTATCGATATATTTGCGGACAAGATGGGGTGGGTAGGATAGTACAAATCGATACCAATCGTGAAACGCCTTATCCTCAGGAAGTAGATCATTAATCTTGTTGTTCATCTTTTTATTCATGAGACCTGCTTAATTAATTTTGCCACAAAAGATATCCAATTGTAAGAACGATCATCTCTTTAGTTAATATATTTGAGTTTAATAATTAAGCAATCATATGAATGTATCGATCGGTCCGTACTCATTATGAGCCTCAACCAAGTAGTCCTTCACCGTTTGAATCCAATACACATATAGAAACCTATAAACCCATCACATCTAACCAGAAAGGCTGGCTGGGGATTCAAATTGAAGACGTCTAAAGTATATAATCACAATCGACGCTTGTAATAATTTTACGATATAAACCTGTCGATTGGACCATGCTCCTTGTGAGCTTCCAGTAAATCCTCATCCACTATTTGAATATATCATCTTGTCATTTCCAATGATGAATGACCAAGCAATCCTTGCAGGTGGAGAGGATTCATACCTGCTTTCAGGCTAAGTGTTGCGAAGGTCCGCCTCATGATGTGTGGTGTTACATGGACCCCACATCGATCACCGATTCGCAATAATGCCGATCTTAACCCGTTCGGAGTAAGTCGATTCCCACTCGAAGTCTGGAAAAAAGGATCACGAGGATCATGACGAACAGTTCTACAATATGCTAGGACGGCTCTACGGGTCGCAATCCCAATTACTACACTACGCGATTTTCCTCCCTTCCCTCTTCGGATAGAAACAAGCCCACTTTGAATATCGACGTCGTCCCAATTAAGAGCGCAAGCCTCGAAGCGACGGACACCTGAATCAGCGAGCAACATAATCATCGCTTTGTCCCTAGGCGTGGTACACACCTTGATAACACGCTGAAGTTCATCTGATGTCAAGATGGGCAATCGCTTTTGAGCTATCGTGGGCATCTTGAACTTAATAAGCCTAGAGACATACTCCTCGTCGTGGAGAAATCGTAGAAATGTCCTGAATACTCTTGCATGACTGTGGATATAGGAATCGGATAGGCCTTTTCTAGCCATCTTGGAAAGGTAAGCACGAACATGCCTTGCCTTTATCTCCTCAGGTGCAGTTATTCCTTCAAACGCCAACCATTCAATAATCTTCCCTCCAGTAAATTTGTAAAACTTCATAGTGGCAGATGAGCAAAGCATCGCTTCTCTGGAAAGAAGAAAATCCAGAAAAGCGTCCTCCAGAGCCTCACAAGGCTTATGCCTATTTGGGGAAACTAGCGTCAGATTCGTCATTAGAACCTCCCTGTATGGAAGGCTCTGGTACGCTATACAAAAGGGGGGTTCTAGGGGGTCCCCCCCTAGAGCGACGGGATTCGAACCCGTGAATGTCAGACTTGAGACCAAACCTGACTCCCAGGTAAATGACGGTGCGCCACTAGGCGCGCCAAGTGACGAAGAACCCGACAAATCATAACATATGGCCTTCAATGGGCTTCCACGCCGATAAAAACAAACACGGCGGGGCATGGCGCTTGTGGGAGGTTGCCCGATACCTAGACCCCAAAGGAACGGGGTTAATCGAGCCTGACCGCTTGCGGTTGTTTGTTATGGATCAGGGAGTATCTAAGTCGTCATTCAAGCGATGGTTGAAGGATGCTTACCAAGTGGGGCTATTCGATGCCTGGGATATTGACCGAGGTCGTGTGTTACGGATCACATCAGCCGAGAAAGCAGCGGTTAGGTTAGGGGTAAGGAACATTGAAACCCGCCGAGCAACAATGGATATTAAGGACTTATTCGGGAAGGGTTGGAAAGCCCGTTTGTGGGATGGACACCGCGCAACCTGTGATTATCGCCCAGTTGCTAGAGCAACAAGCAGGAACATTACCGGACGTTCATCCACGACACAATGGCGGGATGAAAAGAAAGCCCGAATCAAGGTTCGTGCAAACGTGGTTATTTACGATCAGGAAGCAAACTTTGAATGGATGCGATACCAGGAGGTTGAATTTGGTAGGAAGTACATAGCAGTTAAACACGATGGGCGGTTGATGTTAGCAAAGCGTCTGCCGAACATCTACTACCCCAACAAGGCTAGAGCTTGGAAACGGGGAAGAACTCGTAAAGTCGCAAGTGCGATAGGAAACACATCGTCCTTTTTGGACTTATCCGAATCATTATTTATTCGGCGGTGTGAAAGTGAATCTCGTAGGCTTTACCATGACTCCCAGGAACAAGCAGCTCGCAAAGGTGGTTACTTCCCTAAGTCAGTTGGTGAAACCATAACCCTGTGGGGGGTCCAAAAGTGAAATGGTTAAATGCTTTGCTTTATAAACTAGATACTTTGTCTTAGACGTTACGAGGTTAGCTTATGGAAACCAAACCAAGTTACCTAACACCAGGCTTACGGCTTACGTTCTGGGGCATCAGCAGCGATGCAACCGATGAGCGTGGCAGGGAGTTATTCGAGAAGAGATTTGGCAAACCTCCTGCTACGGTAATTCGTTACGACAAATGCATTCTGTTATTAGGTCCGATTATTGAGGATGTCGATGGGCGCTAAGGTGAGTCTGGCTGGAATGGGACAGGTTATCCCTAAGTATTGCATGCATCGTGTGAAACGCACAACGTCAAAGGGAACTGTTTATTGGGTTCAATGCACGAAGGTGATTCCTAAGGATCGTACATATTGCAGGGACCACCGGTGAACCCCTGGATGCCTATGCAACATTCGACAAAGTCGCCGCTTGAGTGGCTGGCTTGTGACGTTATAGAACGTGCCGTTTTTGATTGGCGACTCTTCGGACATCTGAAGCGCCCCGATAGGCGAACAGGGTCAAAGGAAGCGTTTGTTATGGCGAGAAAAGCAGGGTTCGCAAGTCCACGGGATTCGCTGATTGCCTACTTCAATTCCGAGATGTTTAGAGAGCATTGTGCAATCGTTGGGGAGAGCATTGACCCCGACAAGATCATAAAACACCTTGGGATACCTGATACAAAACCGCTGCGAGTTGAGCAGCAGATAAGCATATTCGAGTATTCAAGCGTTTCGAGCTGGGAGTGAGTGGTGAAACTCGACCAGAATGCCCGTGGAACACCTGTGGAACGCTCAATCCACCAAAAAATGATGGACTTTGTCATAGAGACGTATCCAGGGGGCTTTTCTCTCCGCAAATCGTTCCAACGCTTAGGGAGAGACATTGCCCGAACCACTGGTAGAAAGGCTCCCTGGTCACCATCGTATACTGCCAATGCCTATTATGGAACCTTCGCTAAAGGACGATCCGCATCGTCTGAATTCATCAAAGGGCTTGAAGCACTAGCCGCCCGTGTTGAGGGCGCAAAGGCTCCCGCTTTTTTGCTGGCAGCACGTATCGCACAGGTTCAAACGTGGCAGGATAACGACCTTCAAGGTGCGTTTGTCATGGGAGCTGCAAAGCAATGCGCCTATCCAGGTTGCAGCGTCATGTTTGTGGGAACGGTCCCCTGGCGCAAATTCTGCCCTGAGCATAGCCCTTTCAAAGGCTGATATTTTTACTTCTAAAAAGCTCGCCGAGAAATGGGGTATTGAGTCTTCCCACTCTCGACGAACTTATTCCAGATCATTGCAAGTGTCTAATTAATTTACCGTTTGTCAATCACAAATATAGGTGATTAGCATGTGTTATTTGAAATTCGTTCTTTACATCTCTTGCAAAGCACCCCTCCGCCTTTCCCTGCGGTCCTATATCTCCGCTCGATATTATTACCTTCGGTGCATTTTGAGCACACATGGTAGACGCCAGGATTCTTTTTGCTATGAAACGGACTTACCTTGGCCATGTCAATCCTCCCCTCTTTTTGAATCAATTGCTTACGCTTGCATGACCATAACGGCAAGTATTGCATGAATGTCGCCTTTGGTCAAAATTCTTTTCTTGAGTTGTACAACTTCCGATAATTGGAGCTTTTGATGGTATTGAAGCAATGTACTCGTGAGCGGGGCAAAAGTGTATTGATTCGGGTCCCCGACTGAAGGCGGCGTAGCTATTTGCGACGACTCCGCGGGCTAGGTGATTAATTAACTCCGGAAGTTTAAGAGGGTTCTAAAAGTACAAGATATCAGCCGAGCGGGGACGATTGAATTGAAACTGATATCCGGCAAATAAACCATGTTGAGCTTTGCGTTTAGACAGCTACACGTTCTATGTTGCTTTAGTATATGACTTAATATATTCCTCGAATTTAGGAATATCCTCATCTCTAAATACCCAATGACCCATGTGATTCTTGTAGCCGGTAACTTTCACCTTCTTGGCTTTTACCCATCTTAAGATCGTAGAGGGATGAACCTTCACCCTTGTTGCTACTTCTCTGAGAGAAACGAAATTTCCTTTCACTGTTCTTCCAGCTTCCGATACGGCTTCTCCGATAGCTTTCACTGGCATACTTAACTCCTCTCAGTTAGGTCTGCGGTGTTATGTATCAGTTTGTAGTAGGTTGCTATAGTATAGACTGGGTTGCAAACGTATGCTACTCTGAAGATAAGCATATATTAATCTGGATTACATTAATTTACTATAGGAGAGGAGGATCTTGAAATGAACGACATAACGCCAGTGATGAAAAGGATCATCCCAGCGAAAGATGTCTTTGAAGCAGTTCTACGAAGCTTCCTATATATGAGGAGCGTTTTTATCTCGCTTTTCATTGCTCTAATAGTCAATTCATTTCTAATATTTTTAGTTGAAAGAGGATTGTCAGCAAAGGATGGAATCAGGCCTGTTACTTCAATTGCTGAAGCTATTTATCTAAGCTTCGCCACTGCATTTTCTGTAAGCTTCGGAAATGTTAGTGCTATTAGTGATTTGGGTCGTATGTTACTACTTATTGATGCACTAATAGGTATCACCTTCCTCGGCCTCATCGTTTGGGTAATTCAGTACTGTTTACAGGATACTTCCCTTAAGGAATCAAAGTATTTCATTTTCTCAACAAGCAAAGATGTTGAAGTCTGATAAGGGCAATAAAATTATTCACCTGATCACTCGCTAATGCTTCCCCCGCTGGCTTCAGCTGGTGGGTTTTTAGGTAATTAAACGCTAGATTGGGTCTATAATAAGACAGGCATCCCACGTGCTATAAAACACGAGGATGCTCAGCCCCTTGAGATGCTAGGCGATTTCAAGGTCAAGGAGCAATATTATGAATCCCTTTCTTGGCTTATTCAAATTGCTCCGTCTCTTTGCAACATCGAGATTTTCCGAAGAAGAGAAGAGAAGAATTGAACTTGAAGTCTTGCAAGATGTGGTTGAGGAAAACAAACGGTACCGTGAAGAAACGAGGGGTGCAATAATCCCAATTGAGAAAGAAATCCAGAAAGTATTTCGTTGGACCTGTAGCTGTGGGAATGAAATTATCGGATCTCAACGATGCGATCAATGTTTTAATCGTTGGCACCTCGATGTGCAATTAGAGTTTGACGAACTTGTTCTCAAGGTGGCGGAGTCAACAGGCAATCCCAAAGCAATCGAGCAAGCCAAGGTCCCACTTAAATGGAGTAAAGCGCGAAAACAAATGCGTTTATCGAGAGATTCAATACAGACCAATAAGGAATCACAGAATTGAGAGAGGAGTTACCTTCCTCTATTCAATATTTAGTTCGATACCTGTTTTCTCATAAAGGATTTCAGCAGCTTCAGACATGTATGTATATGCATACATGATCCTCTCCCGATTCTTTGTCATAATCTCTCGATGCTTTGCCCTCAATTGACTTGTTGGAATATCCGATGAGACAACATTAAAGAACTCTTCGACCAATGCGCGTTGCTTTCTTAATTCAGCAATTCCGAGCAGTAACCGATCATAAATATCATTTCCGGAAGGCCAGATTCCCCGCATAACATTCACGCAACCCTCAGCAGCGTATAAAGTTGTCTCCTGTTGAACAAGCAATACCTCCCTCTCCACGAAGTTGTCCACATATGCGGATGGTTGTGAGGTGAATTTAATCATCAGATTACCGAATTCTTGGACTACTCGTTCGAGGCTTGCTGAACGCCGTGGGTCTAAACTGGTGTTCATATCCAAATATCTCCGTTATCAATCTTGAATCACGTTATATCATCCATAGAATATTATAAAAAAAGCCCTCGCCTCGCAAGGGTCGGGGGTTTTCTTTTCTCAGCCCCTGGGTGCGCACCCCCCTTGCGTCTCAGGGGCGATTGTTTTCCTATTGCATTTCTGCACAAGAAATATAAACTTTAGCTACATCCTTTCAAAGGTCGTTCAGTGATAATTATCCGTAGGTTGTTTGCCACAGCCATCTTGATTGTGGCAATTTATATCGCATACTCCTTCTCTGAGACCCTCGGAATCTCGGACGACATAGCAGCTTTAATTTCATGTATCTTGTTCCTTGTTCTTTCTTTCTTGATTTACGGGGGATTCTCAAGACTAAGTGAATCCAAAAAAGTAACTAGACAAATGCCACCAAGAAATAATATAAAAAGAACATACGTATTACCGGATTATCAATCACCATCCCCAGAAATTAATGATTTGCTCACAACTTATCGGAGTACCCACTCCTCTGGAATACAAATTGGAATAATTAGAAAGCTTGGAGAACTTTCATCTCAGGATAATCATGTTGACCAGATACTGCGTGAGCTATCGCTTTACGACAATGATATTGAAATCAGGAAAGAAGCTACCGCTGTATTATCAAACATGAACTCTGATCCAATTCCAACCCGGTCAATCAAACCAAGTGCGAGTACTCAGGTGCAAATGACAGCGGACACAAAAGAGTGTCCATATTGTGCCGAGACCATCAAGGCCAAAGCGATTTTCTGTAGGTATTGTAGAAGAGATTTACCTGAAATATTATGAAAATATGTCCATTCTGCGCTGAAGAAATTCAAGATGAAGCGATTGTCTGTCGGTTTTGTGGGAAAGATATCGAGCCCAAATGGCCAATAGAAGACCGAATGAATTGCCCATTTTGTGCTGAATTGATTAAAAGGGAGGCGATTGTCTGTCGGTATTGTGGTCGAGAGACTCCCCCTCAACAAGACGGGGAACTAGAAAGTGAAAAGATTGTTGATGCGAGATCACAATTTCCGAGAGATGAACGTGGGGAGATCGTTCTACCCCCAGATTATATTGCTCCGAAAAAATATATAAATGATATCTACTCGGACTTGGTCAAGAAAATCAGGGCAGGTGAACTTTGGGAAGATATTGGAATTCCAACTTTGTTCTTGTCGAAAGGCGACTTAAAGAAACTTACAAAATATGTCTCTGAATATTACCCTAATGCTTGGAAAAAGGGGGGTCAGACCCCGGAGGGAGCTATTGATTGGCTGACCAATAAGATTAGCTCAGAAAGGAATAACTTGAAGAGGCAAGCCGCAGAAATTTCATGTGCCCATTACTACAAATATACAAAGAATGCCATCCAGGAGTTCTTCTTGTTAAAAGTCGAATCGGGATTTAGGATTGCAATTGAAAGGTCAAAATCTCCCAGCGATATAGATAATGCACTACTTATTCTTGACCTTAACACTAGTGGACTAAGGTATGAAGTGATGAAACCTTTTGTCCATGATGAAGTACTTAAACTGCTGGCAAACTATGAGATAACCGGGGAAGATTATGTGCCAGATTATATGGAACGAGAAGGTTTCTTTGAAGACATCGATGATGTATGTCAAAGGATCGTTAGAGAATTTGAACGTAGATACTCTGGAAATGATCCCAAGAATAATTTTAGTGGATTTGCCAGTGAGGAAGACTATAAATCTTTGATCAAGGAAATTGTGACCGATGATGACCGATATAACGACACGGGGGGATTTGCCTTAATTTCAATACGGGTTCGTGGGGAACTTCGTGAAAAGAAATATTTTATTTCACCCGAATCCATGTTGCGTGAACTAGGAATGATTTAATTTTTTCCATGAATGGTCAACATCCCCGCCTCGTAAGGGTCGGGGGTTTTCTTTTTTCAGCCCCTGGGTGCGCATCCCCCTTGCGTCTCAGGGGCGAGTTCAATCACTTTGTGAAGTCAACCCCGAACCGAATCTTTCCATATTCTCTCGGTGGTTTCCAATCCGAAATAATCTTGGACATTACTTCAATTGCACAATTCTCACAAAATCCGACAACTTCAAAATATTTAGACCCTAATGCTTCGGGAATGTCGTCATAATGGTCGCCTAGAATTGCCTCTATTCCATCACTCTCTGATTGGTCGTCTCCAATAAATGTTCTTGCTGTTTGTAAATGTATATATCTTCGTATGACGAAAACATCTTCCATTTTGTTGATTTGTTGTTGACATCTCAGACATTCGTGGTGCTCGGCTACCACGTCTCTTACAAGGGTGTACATTTACGACCTCTTTTCAACATCCTGTTCAATTAGTTTATACACATTCTTTATCGCCACACACGATAGTACGCCGCTCCTTATCCTATTGCATAATTTTCGACAACTTTATAGACTACAGTTGTTCCGTTCCCGTGGGGGGGGCTATGAAAAAATGTCCATTCTGTGCAGAAGAAATCCAAGATGAGGCCAAACTCTGCCGATATTGTGGCAGTAACCTAGTTGAAGATTCTAGTTTTGTTACTGAGAAGCCAACTACACAAGGCTCAATCTGGAAAGATGCATTTAAGATTGGTCTTGTTCTATATGTAATATTTGTTGTCTCTCAAATAGTTGCATATATTGACCGCCCAATAAATAGTGCGGAATTCTTTGGAAGCCTATTTATCTCAGGCACAATAGCTTATCTAATACTTGCCCCAATATTAATCGGTGTTCCCATTGCTTGGATCAGCAGGAAGCTTGGTTGGAGAATTTCGAAAACGTGTGGCCTGATTATATTGGCGGTCATGGTAATCATTATTTGCGTAATTTCAATACCACTGATATTTCAACAAGCTGATGGCAAGGGGATGTTTCAGAATTTCCTAACGCAAATCCTCCCTGATTGGGAAAAGGGTAGATCAACGGACCAGACATCTACAGAACAAGCAGTTCGAGTTACTTCTAATCCGATACCCACTAGAGCAACAAGGCCGACTGCTACAAGATTGCCATTACTCGACACATCCGTATATGGTTGTGAGTGTCCTGCTATTAGTCAGTCGTTGCTTGAGGCAAAAAACGTGGGCGATACACTATGTGTGAGTGGCAAGTTTGAAAGAGGTTCGTGTGGAAAGATGTTTTCTGATTTTTCTCCACATATTTGTGATATCGGTCTTGAAACTGATGACTATTATGTTATTCGAACAACTAGAAGCCATTGTGTTGGTTGCCCCGAATGGGAAGAGCTCAATTCGCCACAAGGTCCCTATCTTTCAACCCTAACCCCAGGGAAATATCTGGATGCTTCCGGAGTTATTGTCCAATATGTCAGTTCGATGACTGGAGAGCCTTTACAAAAAGGTTTAATTATTGGAACTCCCGGATTCGTAAGAGTATGTCCAGAGTCCCCTCAGTGACCTCCCTGCATAAGAATCCCCAATTAATTGTTAGTAAACTGCCCCCACCTCGCAAGGGTCGGGGTTTTCTTTTTTCAGCATGACCCCTCGGGCGGCAAGCAGCCCCCTGCAATATAACTCCCAAAATGCAGCTACTGGATGCGCCTTGAAACCTTTGATTTTTGAGGGGGAGATTTGAATTTCGCGAAGTCTATTTTGCGTAGCTTGGTCGGAACCACAGTGTATCCCAAGCAGGCCAACCATAGGATGGATGACCTTTGCAGTCTTTGAAAACCCATCCGCTATACACCATTTTTGTTGCCCGGTAGGTATGGTCAAAGCCTGGGACACTGCAAACTCGGGCTTGAATTTCAACAGAAGGGTTTCCGTTGCCCGAGATAATATAACAAAATTCCTGCCACTTCCCGGGTTGATTCTCATCCTGAAAAGTATACATATAATACAGGTTGGTATTCGGGCAGGTGGGAGCTGGAACAAAATCGCACGCGGGAGGCTCCTGGAATGTTTCTGTGACGGTGAGATCAATGTATTCCGAAAACGTGACCCAGAGCCTCAAGGTTAATTCATAGTCGTAGTTCTCGTATACTCCGGGTTGTGTCCAGACACCGCTCGATGGGGGGGTGGGAGGTAGCGGTGCTCCACCGATAATTGGGCCTCCATCTGGTGTGGTCCATCCAAACCAGGTCACTTGCCATCCAACACAACTTATATCGTATTGCACCCAAAGGCAATACGTGAAGTCGCCATATGTATCGCAGGAACTAGACGTAATTTGATTATTGATGCTACTGGCGGTGACAGGAATGAAAGTCAACAAAATTGCAACGACAATCGCTAATATCAGTGTGTATGCTTTCAAGAAAAGCTCCTATATACTTTCAATCATACAATATTTTCTTCATGCTTTGAGCTAATCTAGTATTAGCTAACAAATTATCCCGCCGATGCCCCCGACTCGCAAGGGTCGGGGGTTGTTCTTTTCTCAGCCTGACCCCATCTGGTTGGGGGCTACTAATTTCCCAATAGCGGCACTGAAGAAGTATGTAATACTGACTTTATTAGATTCATACAGGAGAAATTATGAAAGCCAAGCTAGGGATTGCATTGTGTATATTGGGATTTGTACTTGCTGCTTGTGGGCCATCAGAACAAGAAATTCGAATAACTCAGACCGCAGTAATAGATAAAAGCAACGCTAAGAAGACAGCATGGGCTGCAGAAGAAGCAGCTAGACCCACGAGTACGCGAAGTGCATCAAGCTCATCTAGCTCTTCTTGTATTGAGTATTCTGGGGAATATGATGTTGTCTTTATTGTAGGGACAGCTGATGTATATGGTGGTGTTGATAGTCCTAGCTCTAGCATTAAAGGAGCTATCACCGGTGGAGCTGCAGGTATCGAAGCCAAATGTGGCTCGTATTATCGACTAAAAGGAGTCGATTGGTGGGGGTGGGTTAAAATAAGCGATACTTCTCGATAACTTCCATCGGTCTTTTTTAATAATTGATGCAATCCAAATTCTAGAGACACGTAACCCCCGACTCGCAAGGGTCGGGGGTTTTCTTTTCTCGGCCCGTCCCCCTCGGGCGGCAAGCAGCCCCCGCGGACCTAATGCCCCTACCTAATAAAACCTAAGATTCCAGCGTTATCTCTTGATGCGCGCAAGTAACTAGCCCGAAAAACACATGCTTTATGCGACCTCCCTGCGTAGGAATGTTGAATATTGTTGAGGATGTAGGGATTTGTAAGGGTTAGGCGCTTGTTAAGATTGGTTAAGGTTGGGATGCTAAGAAACGCTAAGATTCGCACACGCACGAGGCGCAATGCCGTACTGGAGGAACCGTTCTACACGCATGCAAGCGCGGGGGATCCGTACACGCGGGAACCACTTAAAGGGTGCGTTACACAACACGGACGGTAAGCTATGCCTCCGCGTTAGGTTAGGGTAGACGTTTACCCTGCCAGGATGAACGGTACAGGAAAGATCGACCGGGAAAGTTGGAGCTGGGGGCATGATTTCGAGGGCTGCTTTTGTAACAAAGGCGTGACACTGGGATGCTATTTGAGGGCCTTTTTACCGCCATTTACATCGAATATAGGGATACTTTAGGACCTTGAAAACGGTAGGGGGCATTCTGGGACGTTTAGAGGCTACGGTCATGATAATAACTTATTATCTTCTACGTAGCGTAACCATCGAGAGGGCAGCTTTTAGCATAAGGGTCGCTTATCAGGCGCTTATGTCAGAGGTAACCCCATACAAGATTTGAACGGCTGATAATGGGGAGGGTCCTGGCTGATGCTCACTCTATTCAAGGGGCACTTAGAACGGAAGTCAATAAACTCTAGGTCATTCGCTATGTCGAGGGCAGCACAAATGGATCTTGCGGGAGCGTTACCCCTGTTTATAATCGGCATGACGCCACGCTACGGCAATATACGTACTAGGAATGCCCAAATCGTCCTGAGTCATTCTGGTGCGTTTTGGGCGATATTCGGACTAGGCTTTGAGCTGGCTTTATTGATGCGTTGCGTAACACAGGCTTGCGGGGAAAATCGGGTCCCATGTTATGATTAGAACAGATGGTCTATATTGCAGGTTCAAAATTGTCCCATGTTATACTTACTCTAAGTAGCTGAGCTGGCAGCCAAAACCAGCACAAGCGCCGATTAAAGCGCACCGCCTCCGGTGAAGGAGGCAGAGCGACAAAGGCGCACCAGACGGGACAGGTCTGGCACGACTCAATTATACACCAAAAAACGGGACCTGCCCCAAAAGAGGCAGGTTTTTTTGTTTAGTGGAGGAATTGAAATGACATTAGAAAGCAAAGCAAAGAGCATGTCTAGAAAAGCCAAATGTGATTGGGATTCCCTTCCTGATTGGATGCAGAAATTAGCGCGCAAGTCATTCAGGAAAGATGCACCTATTGAATTAAGAATTTACATGGAACATGCTCTAAAGGCATATGGGCAAGAATGGCGACGGCTTATGAAAGACAAACCAGAACCAAATATGAATCTAACTGAGAGAGAGATTAGTGTCAGAAGAGGAGTACTAGCCGGTGCCCAAAAGAGATTTCCAGATGTTGAGACTACTAACCAGGCAATGGAGAAAATCGCTCAGGTTCAACTAGAAGGAATGCCCAAGCGAAAGCTAACAAAAACTTCATTAAAGGACTCCCGATATATGGCACGTTCGGCTGCGAAAGCAATATATATGCAGCAATTCGATTAGTTACAAATATTCCGCAATCCGGCGGGACGCGTGGCAGGATAATGATGCGAATAGATGACTTTTTAGCCGAAGTTGGTTTAGCCCCCTCCTCAATGGAATCCTACGAGGGTTGGTTGGCACAGCTTCGCGACTGGCTGATGGATGAGGGATACACCTTCGAGGAATTGGTCCCAAAAGTTTATTGGGCTTTCCTCGCAACCCGTCCCTGGAATAGCCGAACCTGCAAGAAGTCGCTGTGCGCCGTAAAGAAGTTTGCCCGCTGGGGTTATGGTGAACTGCACCCCATTCTAGGGATGAAAGTCCGAGCGACCGAAGCCGAACCTGGGCGCTCATTGGAGCATGACGAGGTTGTGCAGCTGCTCGAATTTATTCCAACACAGAATGACGCTAAGGCCGTAAGAGATATGGCTATGACTCGCCTGATGCTGGATTGTGGTCCACGGGCTACCCCATTCTGCAACATCAAATTAGATCACGTTGACCTGGCTCATCGTAAGCTGCATTTCAAGCATAAGGGCGGCAAATATCGTTACTCTGCGCTTTCCGAGGAAACGGTTTACTGGCTTTTTATCTGGATCACCGAGGTTCGCCCCAAATACGCAAAGTGCAATAACCTATTTGTAGGACTTCGAGGGGGTAAGGCTCACTCACGTTATGGAATAGGTACGATCTGGCGCAAGCTAGGGATAGCATCGGGGCTGGGTTCCATTGCCCCACATGATATGCGCCGAACCGGATGTTGTGAGTGGTTGCGGAGGGGTGTACCCGAAAAAATTATCGCCGACCAATTCGGTTGGCGAGATACACGAATGGTTCAACACTACGGGAGGGGAGTTGGAATTGAGGCTGCAAGGAATTTCCTCCCAGCGTACGACACGATACCCATAGACGTTGAGAGAGAGGCGCTGTCACGCCTCCCTCTCCAAACAAAGGGGCACCGTCAGATGACCCAGGAGCGGGCGGCGGGATTCGAACCCGCGCATGTCAGCTTGGAAGGCGTGTGTGCACCCGAGCTGAGTGACCGATTCAAGCCTAGATGCAGCTTGCTTCTAGCTGTGGACACAAAAGGAGTCCATGATGTTCACAGTGAAAAAGCGTATCCCTTCCCCATCACATACCTTCAAACACTTGTACCAAGATTTCTACAACCAGCGGGTGTCTAGTCAAGTCTCGGAGGGGACGCTTGTCATCTATGGATATACCGCTAAGCCTTTCTGTGATTGGGCAGATGACCAAGGTTTTGATCCCTCCAAAGTCGAGCGCAAACATGTAAGAGCATACATTGCCGAGCTCACAATCTCTGGGCGAGCGAAGGCAACCGTAAACCTGCATGGCAGAAACATACGGGCACTCTTGCGATATGGTCATCTCGAAGGGATTTGCCCCATGGTTGACTTCACCGGTCTGCTACCAAGACCCCCAATAAAGAAACAACCTGTGGCTCGCAAGAAGGATATTGAAAAACTCCTGGCACAAAACCCATCACTTCGCAACAAAGCAACAATTCTGCTCATGTTCGAGTCTGGTATCCGCAGAAAGGAAACCAGCAATCTGAATTGGGGTGACTTGGATTTCTCCCCGAAGGATGTGCTCCGAGTTCGAATCCGTTCGGTAAAAGGAGACAAGGACAGGATCACCTTCGCTTGCCAGCGAGCGAAGAACGCTCTGCTCAAATATCGGGAGATGGTTCCTCACGGAAAAAGTGATCCGGTCTTTGTGTCTTGTCGTGGTGACAGGCTAGGTATTCAAGGCATAGACCGGATCTACAAAAAACTTGGTAAGTTGGCTGGTATCAAAGTGACATCACACGCTGTCCGTCGTGGCTTCGCCGTCGAGCATCGGAAGATGGGTGTTTGGGATTTACAAAAACTAATGGGACATGCCTCGATCGAAACGACCAGATTGTATGTTCAAGTCGAGGAAGACGACCTGCTCGAATCTTACTTGGAGAACTACAATGGGAGCAATCCGTGGTGAAATAATTGACCTGTTTGCATTAGTGCTCTAAGCTTTTAATTAGGTGGTATGTTCACCCCACGATGCCCCAATCTGTCCCCGCTGGCTTCGGCTGGCGGGAAGGAGTAAAAAACTGATGGACACCAACTTACAAAATGAAGTCCGCAAGTACACCAAGAAGGGTTGGAAGATCGTTGCCCAAACTGACACGTCATGTCAGCTTTCTAGGAAGAAGAAGCCAAGTGCATTGATCGCGGTGCTGCTGCTTCTCTTGATGATTCTGCCTGGACTTATCTACATATTCTGGCCTCGCGGCGAAGAGGTGATTTACCTGACCGTTGAGAATGGACGAGTTCGCAAGAGATGATCCACTAGCCACAACCTGTCCCCCTCAGATTGGGTCTTTTTTTAATTTAAATTCTTTATAAAGAGAGGTTGCGATCCCGAGGTCTGACCGCCCTTCTCACAATCTAGAGAATAGGCTATCCGAACTTCTTCCGGGTAATCCTCATCAATGTGAATAGGTACTTGAAAGTAACCTAAAGGTAACCAATCGCGTGGATATATCGGGATCTCACCACTACTGGATAATGAGATCATGAAATGGGATATAAGATCAAGGACCACGCAGTCCCCCGGAGAAACTTCCCATTCCCATAGAAGGTTCACATCATTTACTCCTCTAGGGTAGAGTTCTCTCGGAATGAATAGTTTGAGTCGCCACCATCGAACAAGCACATCACTATAGTTCGCAAGGCTTATCGAAACGTTGTTCGACTCTGTGCTGGAACCTGAAGATGGAAAATGTAATTCTTGACCTAAAGGTCCATTATCTCCAATCACTGGTTCAATAACTGATCTCTCGAGTGCAATCTTAAGTTGAGTATAGGTAATCCAGAAACCAAAAATAACAACGGGAACCAATGCCAATTCGATAAAGACTTGAACCCATCCTGCAGGATCATCTACTCGTGCATCTAAGACAACATATATCATCCCCAGAACCACAGTAAAGATTAGAATTGTCAGTATATATGGTCCAAATCTGTTAGTGAATCGAGAGAGTTTTTTCATATCGCGTGAATTCTATACCCTACCCTACATTTCTCCAACTTCGCAGCTTTTTCCATTCAGTTCGCGTAAAGGATCCAGTTGTATAGTAGTTATAAGCGTCCGCCAGTACCTAGGGGAACGCGGGACGCTTTACCCCCAGCACGTCCCCCTCGTGTTGGGGGTACTTCGTGAATGATAGCAGTCATAAACGCAAGCTCCACAGGCTAGCCCTGATCCAGCATACCTAGCACGGCGTTGATGGGATACCAAAAGCTATCAACTGGATGCTGGTTCCAGGCTTGTGCTATTTCATGCAAGCGATCTTATTCGTTCCTAGTTCCTCTATCTATCGATTTGCAACCTGCCACGGAAGTATGGAGAGGTCGGGTGGGTGTTCGGCATCCCCTATGTCCTTCGGCTCTGCCGGCTCAACGTGTAGCCGTTCGGGTGCGTTGACCGGCTTGAGCTTTGCGTAGTCCTCGAGCTCAAGAGCCACGTGTCCCAGCGTTGGGTCCGGTTCTGGCAAGCCGTCCGGGAACAGTCTGCTCATACGAAGGCACTCATTTGCTCCATCGATGCAGGGACCGAAGTAAGATATTCGCTTCCGTTCTCCACGCGACATTCATGAGCAACATTCGGTTAATGAGAGAGCCTGGATCATGGGATCCCCCAATTTAAGAAGCTACTTCATTAATATATAGGATGAAATCGAACGGCGCTATCCTGCGATGGTAATAGATCCTTCATAGGGAGAATTCCAATATCATCGATTCTCGTATCCAATCCAGTTGTCCTTTAATACCCCCATCAGGATTACAAGAGAGTGCTTCCGATAATGAGTATTATCGGGCACCAAATTGAGTGTTTCTATGGAGTTTGTCCAAGAAACTAGGCATGCTTGCCATTTTTGATATTTGATAATTCGCCCCTTACAATCCTCATGAGAATTCATTCCAGAAAGGATAGTGTGTATGGAAGTTACCTTTTACCCAATTTGCCGGTACAAGATCATCTGCGAATCCCGCCCCCCTCCCTACTCCACATCTCCATATGTGGTCAACGGCTCGGAGTTTGATCCCGAGTACAGCAACCCTCAAATCATTAGCCTCTATTTCAAGGATGCAATCAAGAGTCGCTCATTGGATCTCCTCTCTCAAGC
>SDBU01001921.1_pt1 | contig 28624 bp, 23 predicted proteins | sample 2277071 | NCBI WGS metagenome assembly SDBU01 (sample SAMN10397929, study PRJNA504765) | marine sediment metagenome | isolation source: marine sediment core GS08_GC12, 126 cmbsf | place: Arctic Ocean: Gakkel Ridge, Loki's castle | collected 2008 | reverse complement strand
TACCATTTTATTCGTGTAGCCCGAATTAATGAAAATCCTGGTTTAACCTCCAATGAAAGGCTCGAATTTTTTGGGGATGCTGTTTTAGGCCTGATAATTGCCCGAAAACTGTATCAGGATTTCCCTGAGTGCAATGAGGGTGAGCTGACCAAACTCCGTGCCGTGTTAGTTCAGCGTGACAGCTTGACTCGGGTAGCTAAAGGTTTAAGACTCGGTGATTATCTTTACCTTGGTAAAGGGGAGGAATTAAGCGATGGCCGCAACAAAGCAGGTAACTTAGCCGGAGCCTTGGAGGCAATAATCGGCGCTATTTTCCTTGACCAGGGATTTATTGTTACCAGCCAATTTATCTTGAAGCACTTCGAGCCGGAGCTACGAAAAGCGTTAATATCTGGAGAGGGAGCTAACTACAAATCACAGCTTCAGGAGCTTATTCAGGCTAAAGGGCAAAAGACCCCTACTTATCATCTGGTTGCTGAATCAGGCCCAGAACATGATAAAGTGTTTACCATTGAAGTCAAGCTTGATAACCGCATACTCGCTAGAGGTTCAGGTAAAGGCAAGAAGAAGGCTGAAACTGAAGCCGCCCGCTCGGCTCTAAAGGAGCTGCTGGGCAACTTTACAGAGTAATCTGCCTTTGCTAAACTTTACTTAGAGATACCTTTCTCGATATTGCCTTAATGGAGTAGTACAATGGGAAAACGAGATTATAGGCACAGGGAATCAAAAAAATCCAAAAAGGATACCAAAAAGACTGCCCTCAGTGATATTTTGCCACCACCGATGATAGTGGAGGTAATCAAAAAGGGTAAAAAGGAATCAAAAGAGGGGGAATAGAACAAATCGTCGCTTACCAGAAACTCTCTCATACTGGAGAACTAAAAGAGCGAGTTCAAAGGGCAAAAGAATTACTTGAGTAGTTCGCTTATGCCCTTACGATTGTGGGGTTAACCGCCTAGCTGGGGAAAGGGGTAGATGTCTGGTTGCCAGTCAGGTCATGGTTTCAGACTATGGGCCTCACTTTGGAGAAGAGGCACTTATTACAATATAATGGCTCAACCTCACCCGTGTTATCATGTTTAAGACCCACCCTGCTAAAGCACCCCCAATCAGCGAAGAGGACTTTGCTCAAGCTCAAGAAGCAACTTACAAGCGAGGTCTTCACCACTTGGATATTCCAATCAGGCTCTTTCTAATTAGGAAGATGAGCGATGGCTGAGTTAGTCTCTGTCAGAGTGACAGTCTATGGTCGGGTTCAAGGGGTTTTCTTTCGCGCCTTCACTTCGCAAAAAGCCAGGGCCTTAGGCTTAACCGGCTATGTGCGTAACTTACCCAGCAGCAATGCGGTTGAAGTTCAAGCTGAGGGCGAGAAGAAAAGGCTGGACAAACTCATCACGCAACTCAAGGTTGGACCATCTGGCTCTAAGATTGAAAAGGTAATAACCAGCTGGTCAAAATATGGTGGTCTTTACTCTGGTTTTGGTATAAGATATTAATCAATTTTACATATCTGAGTTTGTCGGACGGTGTCAGTGCTGATACAATATAGTTATTGAAGAACAATTCGTCTGTAATGATGAATTTTTGCTAAGGCATGTTATTGATGAAGGAGGAGGTCAACGAGATGCCAAAGGTTAATTTTCGGGGACGAGAAGTTGATGCCACCGAGGTAGACTTTCAAACACGCAAGGAAGACTGGAATGAATATCAGCTAATGGACGGGACTGTTATTAAAATGAAACTGGTGGTTAGCGAAATCTTTAAAATAGAGGGTGTATATGATAATGAGGGGAACCCTGCCTACCAGATAAAGTCCACTAATTTACCAGTGGTAAAATCACCTGATTCACTGAAAAGAAAGCCGTAGACCAGACAGAAGGGGGATAAACTTAATGACCATAGCCACTACTAGAGACAAAGTACCACAATTAACCCTGGAGGCAGATGAAGAACCATTACCTAAAATCAACGTAGACAACACGATAGGTTTTGATTCTTCAAGCCAAGATGTTAATGGTTGGCTCTCGCTTGTTAAAGAGGGGCTTTATTCTATCCCCTCGGTAGAGGATATATTTGTCAGTATTGAAGGTAGCGATGTTGATGTATGGGTGGTAATCCCAGAGCGTGACCCTGCTATACTCCACCAAATAGTGGAGATGGAATGGGAACTAACTAAGCTTTTCGTCTCTGGTGAAAACCCTGCATTCCTTGTTGATTTCCATATAATATATCGCAGTGGCCGCAATGTAGAGGACTTAGCGCCAACCAGGGCCATCAGGTTACTAAGGCAGGTATAATAAAAGGATGCCTACGAAAGAAGAGCACATTAACTGGGCTACACACGACCGAGACTTCTGGACAAGTATTGACCTAGACAATACTCTTTTGACAGATTGGGCAGTTAGCGGAATGTTCTATGAATCATTGCATTAGGTTGAAGCATTCTTGGATACCAAGGGGCATCATTCTGGCACACACTGCAATAGGAACCAGAATATGCTTCTTTATGCGTCAGACTTGGGAGCAATACAAGCTGACTATACCAAGCTTAAGCAAGATAGCGGAACTGCTAGATACCATTGCTATAAGCACACCGCCGAGGAGACACGGCAACTTATTCCTCTCGCGAACCACATAAGAGACCATATTTCTAGCTTACTGTAGGATATTGTAACCACTATCTGTCTCGCTTTTTATCAATGAATAACCTCCCGTAGACCATACTACTGGTTACTTTCAAGAAAGCAGGATAAAATCTCAACGAAAGTGCGATAGGTATCACCAGCACGCCGCCACTTTTACCTTTATGTAAATTTATACCTCAAATTCGGCTTTGGCAATCCGAATGAGGTCAAGATATCGTGTTTTAATTCCCAGAGTCCTTGAAACCTCATTATCTACCTCATAAGGCTCACCGATAAAAACTTTGCCGCATTCTTCAACCTTACCTCGAGTCGGATTACCTGAACTAGTGAATTTTTGGCGGGCATCTACGATTCCCAGGTCAAAGGGTAAGGTAAAATAAAGGTCAGTAATCACTCGGGCTATTCCCAGGCTATATAAAACATCCCAATTTCCATTTGTTTCGCTGGTATACTTGGCGATTGGCAGTAACGAAAGCAGATTCATAATGCTGAGGTATGCCCTACCCGCCAGAACCTTAAGTGGAGTTACTGAAATCAGATAGTCGCTGGACAGGATTACATTAGGTACCCAGAAGGTCGGCACTATCAAAGCCTTAGATAGAGGATTATCTACCTCAACCCAAACAGAATCCTTGACATCCAGGGTTAAAACTCTGGGGAAATCATATCCCAAGGTTTGATACAGTGGATAGATTGGGCTTCCATCAGAGGTGCCTTCAAGCAGCAGAATATCGGCATCAGAAATTTGTCTAATACCGTCGATTATGACTGAGAGTATCTCCCGACCGGTAGTTACCGGATATGGTACTGTATAGTTTGCGGCCGGCTTAATTAGCACCCGACGTGCCCTTGATATTATCGGCGGCGCCTCAAAAACAAAGTTATCTGCTTCAAAGATCAAGGTTTGCTCCTATTATTCTTCGTTCCAGTCCAGCATTATCACCTTAACTTTTTCTCCTGCCTCCACTGACGGCTTATCCTCCGGGACAATTACCAGACCATTGGCTAAGGCCATTGAAGTCAGGATTCCAGAACCCTGTGGCCCGGTAAGTCGAGCAAAATACTTACCCCGGCGCTTCTCTACCATGGCACGAGCGAAAACACGCCGCCCATCGGTGTTGACGACGCGGTCTTCTACAACTGCCTCTATAGTGGGTTTCTCGAGATTCCTTTTGCCCATCATCTTGAGTATTGCCGGGCGGGCAAAAAGCTCAAAGGTGACCATACTGCTAACCGGATTGCCGGGTAGACCAAGCTGAGGAATGTTTTTTGGGTTGCCCCTCTCATCAATTGCCTTAAGTGTCCCAAAAGCTAGGGGTTTGCCCGGCTTCATCCTGACCGTCCAGAAGGCGATTTCTCCCTCAGTTGCCAGAACATCCTTGATCATATCGTAATCACCCATGGAAACACCACCGGTCGTTATAAATAAGTCAGCGTCAAACCCTTGACGAAGCTTGGTCACCAGCGAAGACTCATTGTCCTGGGCGATGCCAAGTATTTGGGGTATGCCCCCGTAACGCTTGACCAAAGCGGCCACACTGTAAGTGTTACTATTGTAGATTTTTCCCGGTAGTAGAGGCTGGGCAATGTCTACCAGCTCATCTCCAGTTGCCAGAATGGCCACCACTGGTCGACGAATAACCTTAACCTTGTTTCGTCCCAGTGAAGCTAATATCCCGGCTTCCGAAGGTCTTATTACTGTCCCCTTACTTAGGACTAAAGAACCCCGGGTAATATCTTCACCGGCGCGCCTGATGTCGGCACCCAGCTTCACCTCTTTAAGTATTCCAATTTCACTTACGGAACCCTGGCGCTGCTCTTCATCAGTATCTTCAAATCTGACGATGCTATCGGCACCTTGCGGAATTACGGCTCCAGTCATAATCCGAATTGCTGTACCTAATTCTACTTCGTGCTCGGCAATATAACCCGCCGGAACAGTGTCAACAACACGCAGGAAACGCGGTGATTTTTCGCTTGAGCCGCGAGTGTCCTCAGCCCTGACAGCGTAACCATCCATGGCGGTATTATCTGCCGGCGGGATATCAATCGCTGAATATATATCCTCAGCTAAAACCTGACCCAAGCAGTCAAGCACATATTGCTCTTCCGTTTCTAGAACGTGCACATAGCTGAGAACCTTCGCCAGAGCCTCTTCAACACTAATCATCACTTAAACCCCCAACTAGTTCTTTAGCTCTTTCCAGATCAGTTTCAGTATTTACATTCAAAAAGCTCAGATGCTTGGGGTCAAAACGTTCAATCTCTCCTGCTTCAACATATCTTACTTTAACTAACTTGAAAAGGTTAAAAATGCTCAAATCTCCTTTTTTTAGCAGGTATTCTATCGGCTCAAGGCAATGCTTTGAGTAAACAGCGTGAAGCGGCTCAACCAGTTTACCCACCCGAGGCACTACCAGATCGTAACCACTGGTAAGTCCCATCATGTATTGCAGCAAGTCTTGATTTAAAAATGGCATGTCGCAAGCAACCACCAGATTATAAAATGAACTTGACTCAACCAGCCCGGTATAGATGCCCCCGAGTGGCCCTTTACCAGAATAGGTATCAATCGTTTTTCTCAATCGCGGGTAGCTGGATAAGTTCGATGGATAGCAATTTTTAGCTGCAACTAAAATAATATCTCCACTAAGCAGGCTAAGAGTAGCGAGCACCCGCTCGAGTAAACTTCTATTGCCAACTATTTCCAGTGCTTTGTCCCGACCGAGACGAAGGCACTTACCACCAACTAGAACAATACAACTTATCTTCAATTACATTAACTAATCTTGAATAATTTACTTCTATATAATATTTTACCACGATAGTCAACGACCTTTGAGAGGTGATAAAAGCTTTGAGCGCTAGCCAACCAGGCTAGTTTTTAGTTAAGGAAAGGGTTAAATTTACCAGAGTTCTTACCATTACGCCGGTGGCTCCTTTCACCAGATAGCCTCGGTCCTTCTCTGACACAAAGGTGCCGGCAATATCAAGATGAACCCAGGGGATATCGTCGACATACTCAGCTAAAAACTGGGCTGCGGAGATAGCGCCACCATATCTACTGCCCACATTCTTCATATCGGCAATATCGCTCTTGAGTTGTTCTTTAATCTCTTCGTAAAGAGGGAGTTGCCAGATAAATTCGCCAGCTTCCTTACCGGCTGAAATCACCTTATTGAGCAGTTCCTGGTTATTGGTGAAGGCACCACTGCAGCCATCACCCAAGGCAATATGGCAAGCGCCGGTTAGCGTGGCCACATCAACTATCTTTTTGGCGCCAAGCTTAATTGCATAGCTTAAGGCATCAGCCAGGATGAGCCTGCCTTCAGCGTCAGTATTAATAATCTCAATTGTCTTGCCGTTCATTGCTTTCAGGACATCACCCGGCTTAACAGCACCGCCACCAGGCAGGTTCTCGGTACAGGGGGCAAGGGCTATGATGTTAAGTTTGGGCTTGAGCTGAGCTAGGGCACTCATGGCAGCAATAACCGCTGCTGCCCCAGACATATCCCCTTTCATCTCTTCCATTTTCTCCTGAGGCTTCAGGGAAATGCCACCGGAATCAAAGGTTACCCCTTTACCAACCAGGGCCAAGTCCACTTCATCAGTATTTAGTCCCTGGTACTTGAGGACAATAAATCTCGGCGGCTGGTGGCTGCCCTGATTTACCCCCAGGAGTGCTCCCATGCCGAGTTCCTGCATTTCCTTCTCTTCCAGAACCTCAAGCTCAAGTCGGTAGGTTTTTGCCAGTTCAGCCGACTCTTGAGCAACACGAGTGGGGGTCATAATATTAGCCGGTTCATTGACCATGTCCCGACCCCGGTTGGTTGCCTCGGCTATTACTTTACCTTTCCAGATACTCTGTTCCATAGTGGCAAGTTCACTTTCCCCACCCACTATCAAGAACCTTGAAATCTCGCCGTATTCAGCCGGTGTAGTCATATGGCGACGGAAGGAATAAAGACCGAGCAATACCCCTTCAACCACAGCTTGGACAGTATCCTCAGGATTAGTGTCACCTAACCTAAAGATTGTGGTAGCAATGTTGTCAGTGCCCTTCAGTCGAAGCAGACGGCAGGCTTCGGCAATCGCCTGCCGCATTCTATCCGGTGATAGTTCCTGTCTCTTGCCCAATCCAACAATCGCTACTCGGGTTGACGGTAATTTGCCCAAGCTATGGACAAGGCTTAGCTCTTTAAACTTGCCCTTTATCTCCCTCTGTTTTAGCATTTCGGAGATGGCACCCCCAAGGGCTTGGTCAACCGCGGCGATGTCACCCTCAAGGTGTTCTGTATCTTCAAACAATCCAATCAAGATTGCACCGGCTTTGACCTCGATGATATTGCCCGCGATAGCTTCAATTTCCACGAGAAACCCCTTTTATTTTGACTAACTATGTCTCAGTTACCCAGTCAATTCCCAATTCCTGCAGTTTGCCCAGAGAGGGGGCTCCGGTCTCTTTATCCCAGCAGGCGATGTTGTAGTAGCTGTCTCTGGCTTTCTCAAAAGCTGCCTTGTCAATCTTGCGTCCCTTAAGAGGACCACCTGGTAAGGGGGTAAAGAACCGTTCGGGGAGTCGGTCTTCATCCTTGGACATGCCTTCACGGATATCATAGTAACGGGTCATTTGGATGCTACGTTCACCCATTTTCATTAATTCAAAGGCGCTGGTCGGCCAGCCGGTAGCAGCCTTGAGCAAATCGACCACCGTCTGTACTGGAAAGCTGACAAAATAACAAAGACCAATGCAGTTAAGCATGTGTTTCCAGGTGCTGCCGTAGTAGAGCAACCTCACCTTAGCCGGGCTCAAATCATCAAGCGGCAGGGGTTCATAGACGCCCAGGCTGTTAAGTTCGTTGGCAATATTTGCCTCATACGCAATGTCATGGATATTATCGTTATGGTCTGCTCCCTGGGGGCTAAAGATATAGCCAAGCCCCATGCCCTGCTTCCAGCGCGGGTCGTGCATCGGAATTTCCTGCTTCTTAACATGCATGGCATATTCGTCAGCCCCGTTACCGATTGTCTGGGCGGCTCGGGCAACACCTTCAGCCAGGATATTGCCAAAGCCCTCTCGGCGGGTAATCATCTCAATCAGCTTGAGCATCCCATCAGCATTGCCAAAGTTAAGCTTCAGTCCATCGGTATCCTTCTCCGAGAGGATTCCTCGTTCAAAGCATTCCATAGCAAAAGCGATAACGACACCGGTGGATATGCTATCCAATCCGTAGGCATTACATAATTCATGTCCTTTGAGCATTGCTTCAAGGTTATCAACTCCGACAAACGAACCGAGAGAGGCCTGGGTTTCATATTCAGGGCCGCCATAAACTGGGTCAACATTGTACGGTTCTCCAACCGATATCACTGGCTTGCACTTCACTGGACAGGCATAACAACCCCTTCTTTCTTTCAGGGCGCCAGCCTCCATGGCATCGGCGGTTATTTTTTCCGCCCCCTCAAAGCCACCCTGCTGGAAGTTACGGGTTGGCAGTGAACCTTTGTCATTAAAGCCCTTAAACAGACCGGCGGTACCGTGCTTGCTTAAATTAGCAGGGAACTTAATATTCTTAAAGTTATCTCGATACCATTTAGCAATCTCGCTAACCGCCTCAGGGTCAGCCAGAGCTACTTTCTCATGTCCTCTGACGGCAACGGCTCTTAATTTCTTAGAACCCATGACGGCACCAATACCACAGCGACCGGCGACGTGCCCCAAATCGTTAACCACGCCGGCGAATCGAACCATGTTCTCACCAGCCGGGCCAATCTGGGCAACACGAATATTCCGGTCTCCCAACTCCTCTCTTATCGCCTGCTGGCATTCCTTGGTTGGTTTGCCCCACAGGTGCCCGGCGTCTCTTATCTCTGCCTCGCCATCTTTAATCCAGATATATACCGGGTTGGGTGATTTGCCTTCCACGATTATGGCGTCATAGCCGGCGCGCTTAAGTTCGGCATTCCAGTAGCCACCGGCTTCACCGTCACCGTAATACCCGGTTAGCGGTGATTTAGCCCCGACGCTATTGCGACCACTACCAGCCACTGGCACACCACTAAGTGGCCCATTGGCAAAAATCAGTTTATTCTCCGCTCCTAGCGGGTCGGCATCCCTGGGCACCTCTTTAAGCAGGAAATAGCTGACAAAGCCCCTGCCTCCGAAGTAACGTCGGTAAAATGACTCACTTGGCTCATCCACCGAGATTTTACCACTGGATAAATCAACCCGCAGTATCTTCCCTGTATAGCCACTCACGACTCAAACCTCCTTGAATTATAGTTTTAGTTTATATTGTAACAGATAATGACTGAGTTGCGAAGTCTAATGTCTTGCCTCACGAACAATCTTGTTTAAAACCGGGATAATATCTCGGGAGGTATCCACCACATAGTGGTTACGCTGGATTTTTTGAACCGAGGTCTTCATTCGCTGGTATACCTGCCAGTCAGCGTCTGAATTATCCTCCGAACTCGCCTTGCCCGCTCTGGCTTTGAGTCGTTCGTATACTAATTGGGCCGGTGCCTCAACCCGTACTAAAATCAGCTTGGCATTCTGTCTTTCGGCAATACTATAAAGTCGCTCACGATAGTACTCGGATAAATTAGTGGCATCCAATATAATGGGAATTCCTTTCTTTAAGAGCCTCTCAATCAGGAGATGGATTGTCTGAAAAAGGTGTGAGCTTTCAGCCTGATTATAAGTTGCTGAGGGGAAAAGAACACTGCGCAGATTGTCACTTTCCAGAATTTTAACGGACAGTCTCTCGGCTAATTTAGCCGAAAAATAAGACTTCCCTGTCCCTGGCAGTCCACTGACGACAATGAAGACAGGTCTTGCTTCTGGCTCAGGAAGTTGCTCCAGGCTTTCAAGCATCCGCTCAACATCGGCAGTCTGAGCGCTTCGCATAGCCAGTAATTATAAACGGTTTACTTCGATTTCACCAGCATTCTCAATCTTGAGGCAGGATAACCTGCCTAATCTTCACTCCAGAAGGCAACACCAATTAGTCCTGGCCCGGTGTGAACCCCCATTACCGTTGTGAATTCAGTAATGAACAGCTCAACGCAGTTGAACTTGCCGGCAATCTGCTCCCGGAGTGATATCGCCGTATCTTGAGCATCGGCGTGCATCACTGCCACATGAAGCGGTTGTTCCTTAGCTACTTTCCGCGCCATTATTTTTTGTATTTGTTTCAGAGCGCTCCTGGTAGTCCTTGGCAAAGCTACAGTATGAGCCTCACCACCTTCAATGGTGAAGATTGGTTTAATCTTGAGCACCGAATTAACCAGGGCAACTGCCTTGGGTACACGACCTCCCTTGACCAGATAATAAAGGGTATCCAGAGCAGCGAATATCCTGACTCGAGTCATTACCTTCTTGGCAGTTGCGATTACTTGGTCTAGGTCACCACCCGAAGCAGCTTTCTGAGCGGCAGCTAAAACAACCAGTCCCTCAGCCGCCGCAGCCGTGCCACAATCAAGTACTTCGATAATTACATTAGGCAGGCTCTCTTTTATCATTTCCCTGGCCAGGAGCGCCGAATCGAACATAGCGCTCAATTTAGCCGAAACAGTAATGCAGAGGATACTTTTTGCCTGGCGGCCGGCTTCCTTAAAGGCCTCAAGATAGGGTTCAGGCAAGGAGCCTGAAGTGGTTGGAAGCTCTTCCGTCTCTCTTATCAGGTTATAAAATTCGGTGGGGGTAGTATCGATCCCGTCACGGTAGACTTTTTCTCTAAAGATAAGGTCTACCGGCACTACCTTAATACCATACTTTTCCACCTGTTCGGGGGGGATACAGGCCGTAGTATCGGTTACAATCGCTACTTTAGCTGTCAACGAAAGTTGGTCCCTTCAAGATTCTTCTGTATAAAAGGCAATTAGCAGAGTCCCCTTGCCCGTGGCATAACCCATTATCGGTGAGAAATCACTAAAACAGAGCTCAGTACAATCAAACTCGGCTGCGATTTGCTCTTTAAGCCTCTGTCCCTCATCAGGTACATTAGCATGGTTTATAAATATATGGGCTGGCCTGGCCTGAATTCTCTCTTTCATCGTGTTAAGCAGTCGCTTTATCCCGATGGCTTTAGTTCTGGTAACACCGGTAATGTGAACTGAGCCACCTGATATGGAAAATAGGGGCTTAATGTTGAGTCTAGCCAGCACCTGGGTGGCTATCTTTGGTATCCGTCCCGTCCGATAGACATGGCGTATGGTTTCAAAAACACCAACAGCACTCACCCTGTTCATTACCGTTTCAGCTACACTAAAGACTTCGGCCAGATTTTTCCTTTCCAGGGCAGCTCTAGCTGCGGCTAAGACTACAAGTCCCTCAGCACCAGCGGCGGTTAGCGAATCCAGTACCCTAATGTTCGTCTTCGGCAGTTTATCTTTAGCTTCTTCCCTAGCAACCCGGGCCATATTGTAAAGAGTACTTAATTTAGAGGATAGGGTGATACAAAGTATGTCCTGGTATTTCTCACTTACTCCCCGGTAGGCTTCAAGGTAATCACCGGCTGAGCCTGGTGAGGTTGTAAACTTATCCGGGTCTTTTTCCAGTAGCTGGTAGGCTTCAGTGGGAGTTATGTTAACCCCCTCTTTATATGCTGTACCGTCATAATAGATATTAAGTGGCACGATTCGTAAGTCGTATTGTTTTACTACCTTCAGGGGGAGGCAGGCAACACTATCGGTGACAATACCTACCTTTGACATCAGCCCACTCCCGCCCTGCTATACCTTAGTTTTCGTTCCACCAAAGAGGGGACCAAGAAAAGGCTTAGCATCAGTATGGTTAAAAGCAGGAAAGCAGGTAGGTTAAGTATACCCTTGGCACAATAAGCGACCATAACCAAGGTCAAAAGTCCCAATATAAGTAACGCCGCTACCTTAAGCAGGCGCTGTCTCAGGCGAATGAATATGGCGACCGTAACTCCCAAAATTAGGAAACTCACTGCAATCCAGGGGGCAAAATTTTGGAGGCGCTCAAGACTGGACTCGGGGAATTTCTCCCCAGAGCCGGCAATCAAAACCCAACCGAGGATAATCGGCACTGGAAGCAACATCAGGGTGCTGTAAAGCCAGTCTCTTTTTATCGTCTGAACTATGATTGAACCAACCAGCCATAAAACCAGTGGTATATAGAGGAGCACTACCAGCCAGGACCACACCCTGGGCAGATAGAGCAGCAATAGTCCGGCCGCTACCAGTGGCACCAGCGAATAGCCTAACCAGGGGAAAAGCCAACTTGGCTTGGAATGCCACCAGCCATAAAGAGCGATACCAATGATTAAAACAATGGCAATTAAAAGCCAGCCGATGTCCTGCCACCAATTGAGGGCGAAGAGAAGACCAAAGAGTAGATGCGGCATCGAAGCTAAAAGTGTTTGTTTCCAGGTGCCCTGGCTATGAGCCTCGTATAACTTACGGGCTACCAGTTTGGCCGAACCAAGTAGCCCGAGACAACTGGTCGCCGCCTCCTCTTCAGAAAGCCCTGATTCCCGTAGTTCCTGAAGTCTGTCCTCGACGTGAGACTCAAGCTCACGCAGGATCTCTTGTTTCTCCGAAGGGTCGAGCTTTAGGTTTTCCTTAACTACTTCTAGGTAATGACCTAGTGTCGTAATCACTTCTCTACCCCAAACTAACTAGATGTTGGCTCGATAATCAGCCGTATTGCTTTTAAGAAATTACGCCACTCACTCTTCTTCTCCGCTAACATGCGCAGTCCCTTATCGCTGATACGATAGTACTTTCTTCGCCGTCCACTTGGCAGTGATTGCCACTTTCCTGTGGCCAAGCCACTTTTTTCCAGCCGATGCAAAGCCGGATAAAGAGTCCCTTCCTTAAATTTAAAATAGCCAGCACTCCTCCTCTCAAGTTCCTTGATAATCTGATAACCATACATTGGCTGCTGGCTCAATAAGAAAAGAAGCAGGGAATAAGCCGTACCTTTCATTGGCTCGCCTTGCAGCATCATCCCTTTTACACCTCTCACCAAATAATACCTAGTTCACCTATGTATAAATCCTAGCATTTATTTAGCCATTTGGCAATAGGGTTTTGGAAGGTAATTATCTTCTTAATATTTGAACTGGCTTAAAATCAAGGAGGCATTGACACCACCAAAGCCGAAGGAATTGGAAAGTGCTACCCTCACCTTAGTTTTTCTGATGATATTGGGGACATAATCAAGGTCACACTCGGGGTCAGGCGTTTCATAATTTATGGTTGGTGGGATGATACCCTGAGTGATAGTCAAAATGGAAAAAACTGCCTCGACTGCTCCGGAGGCACCCCATAGATGCCCAATCATCGACTTATTGGAACTTATTGCTATCTTTTGGCTATGCTCCCCAAAAAGACTTTTTATTGCCCTGGTTTCAGTTAAATCATTTATTGGTGTTGAGGTACCATGGGCATTAATATAGTCAATCTCACCAACTGTAATACCAGCATCAGTAAGTGCCATCTTCATGCAACTGGTGGCTCCAATGCCCTTAGGGTCTGGGGCTGTAATATGATAGGCGTCATTGCTTGAACCGTAACCCAATACCTCAGCATAGATCCTAGCCCCCCGGTTTACAGCAAATCCCAACTCCTCAAGGATAAGCATCCCGGCGCCTTCGCTGCTTACAAAGCCATTACGGTTTTTTTCAAAGGGACGGCTGGCTTTCTCTGGCTCGTCATTTCGGGGAGAGGTGGCTTTCAGGGCATCAAATCCAGCTACCATAATTGGAGTAATACCAGCTTCGGCACCACCGGCAATCATTGCCTCAGCCTCGCCTCTTTGGATACTCCTAAAGGCATCACCGATAGCACTCGTCCCGGAAGCACAGGCAGTTACCGAACACATATGGGGTCCTCTGGCGCCATACTGGATAGCGACATAGCCGGCGGCCATATTAACCAGAAAGCCGGGGACAAAGAATGGGGAAACCTGATGAAGTGTCCCCTGGAGTACCAACGGGTGAGTCTTCTCTATAAATTCCATTCCACCCACGGCACTGCCGATCGAGACTCCAACTCGATCAGCATTACGCTCTACAGTTAATTTAGAATCCTCAATTGCCATCCGGGCAGTGGCTAGGGCAAACTGAATGAAGCGGTCCATCCTTCTTATCTGTTTTTGCTCAATAAAATCTGACGGTTCAAAGCCCTTGACCTCACCGGCAATCTTGGTTCGGAAATTGGTCGTGTCAAATCTGGTAATCGGAGCAATCCCGGATTTTCCCTGACAGATGGCTTGCCAGTTCACCTCCACCCCTATTCCCAAAGGGGTTATCGCCCCAAGCCCGGTTACCACTACCCTTCTTTTCATCTATCACCCTCACTAGTAGCCATTTCCATAGCTAGCTTTATGATATCTCCTGAATTGAGCCTTATGGTAGAGAATCAACGAATACAACCTCTTTGGGCAATCTGAAATCAGCCATATACTCCCGGCAAAATTGCTTCATCTCCTGTTCGGTAGCCACTTCACCCTTCTTGAGCCTGATTATTGTTCTTACCCTCTCCCCTCGTGTATCATCAGGCACTCCAACCACAGCTACTTCGGCAACCTTGGGATGGTTCGTCAGCACGCTTTCAATATCATCCGGGTGGATATTCTGACCTTTGACGATGATAAAATTATCCTTTCTGCCCTCTAGAAAGACGAAGCCATCCTCATCAACCCTGCCAATATCACCGGTATAAAGCCAGCCGTCCTTGACCACCTCGGCAGTAGCCTGAGGACCGTTATAAATTCCAGCCATTATTGGCCCCTTGACGATTAGTTCGCCAGGCTCATTGGGGGGGAGTTCACAACCGTTATCATCCGCTACCTTAAGCTCAAACCCCCGGAGAGCCTTACCGACTGAGCCCAGTTTCACCAAACCGTCCAGTGGTTGACAGGTAATGTGAACTGAAGATTCGGTCAGTCCCCAGAAGTCATTAAGCAACATGCCGTAGTGCTGCTTAAACCGTCCTATAATATCGAGTGATAAGGGTGACCCGGCACTGCCCCAAAAGCGAAGAGAACTCAAATCGCATTTTATCCCTTCCGCCTCGGCCATATTGATCAGCAAGTGGTAGATAAAGGGTACTCCTATAAATAAAGTAGCCTTCTCCTTTTCAATCGTTTCAAGAAGGTTGCTGATTGATACCCCGGGCACCATTACTACGGTGCCCCCCCTGGAGATTGTTGTCAGCAAGATAATGTCCAAGCCGAGAATGTGATGCAGTGGCAAAGCAAACAGAATGGAGATGTCTCTGTCGGTTTGCCCAAATCCATCACCTGATATATCTATGGCATTTACAACACTTTGATGCGACAGCATCACTCCACGCGGGTGCCAGACAGGTCCTGAGGTATAATGAATCTGAGCGATGTCGTCGGGGTTTGGCTCTATACTAGGACTTTTGGCTGGATTACTGCTGATGATTTGGCGATAGGTAACAAACTTCCCATCATATTTAGAACCCAGGTCAACGACCTGTTCTATCGATTTGAATCGCGGTAAGCTGGGGCTTATTAATTCAAGGGCCGGGTTCTCAGTAACCAGAACCTTGGGTTGAGAGTCCTCAAATATTGAAGCGAGCTCCTCAACTTTATATCTTATATCCAGAGGTACTGCAATACCTCCAGCCTTGACAACCCCGAAGTAAAAAGAGACAAATTCCGGGCTGTTGGCAAGTAGCATGGCAATGCGGTCGCCTTTTTTGACCCCCATTTCTATCAGGGCATTGGCAACCTTGCTTGAGGCTTCATCCAGTTCAACATAAGTCAGCCGGAGTTCACCCAGGACAACCGCCGTCTTCTGTCCATATCGCCTGGCTACCTTTTCCAGCATCGATTTAAGATTCGTCATTACTCTCCTTCAGATGAGGGTACTATCATCCAGTCCCGTTCTTTTTGAGAACGGATGAGCCTGGCTATATTGCTTCCCAGTGCCCTGGCTTCCTTCATGCCTCTGACATTAACTGCGGAACCATCATTAACATCCCCTCTTTCTTCACCAAAGCCAGCCGCAAATCCTACTGGAATCATCCTCTGCAAGTAGAAAAAACCGGTGAGGGCGGCGAAGACATCGGTAATACCCAATCGCTCTCCCACCCCAATTACACCGGCGGCTTTACCTCTTAGCTTGAAATCTTTTGAAAATACAAAGGTGCGGTCAATTAAGGCTTTGGCCTGAGCCGTTAGCGTCCAGTAGTAAACCGGGCTGCCGAAGATAATCCCATCAGCCTCCAGAAACTTATTGTAAATAGCCTGCATATCATCCTCGATATGGCACCTGTCTGTTTTTCGACAGGACTGGCAGGCATCACAGGGAGAGATAGTTTTTTTAGCCAGAGTTATCAGCTCCGTCTTGGCCCCCTCTTCCTGAGCTTTAGCCAGCGCTTCCCGCATCATAATCTCTGTATTGCCACCCAGCCTCGGGCTGCAGACAATCCCCAGAATTTTCATCATTCCTCCTTAATGAGCCACATTTTATGGTACTGGTTAATGGCAGTTAGTTTATCAGATTTTATTCCTTTTGCAAAGTAGCTTTAGAGCTTGACAAATCTCCACTCCTATGTTATGAATTTAGCCAGCAATTTAATAAGCAAAGGCTGCGAACAAGAGTAGTAGGCTTCAAGCGAAGCACAGAGAGTCGGAGAAGGTGTGAACCGATGCTGGCGCGGAAGTTGGATGGGTTTGGGAGCCTCAAGTTGAAAGCCAAATACGATGGCAAGTAGGCTTTGACGCAAGGGGAGCGTTATTTAACCCCGGAGTATCGAGGTAAATTATAATAACCTCTGTACCTGATAAAGAGATGGTCAGTGGTCTCTGGTTATTCTTGGCTGACCAAGAAGGGTGGTACCGCGGAAATAAGCCCCGCCCCTTTAGGAGCGAGGGTTTATTTTTATTGAGGAGGAAATTATTTATGGTTATCGTATCACGGAGGTGGCTCCATTGATAGCCAAGAAAGACAAGGTAAGACATGGGTTTAAGAATCTTAATAAATTCTAAGGAGGGCACTTATTAATGGAAAGGACAAAGTTTATTCTCGATGAAAGGGATATGCCAACTCGTTGGTATAACATCCAAGCTGACCTACCAGAGCCATTACCGCCACTACTCCATCCTGGCACTAAGGAGCCGACTCGTCTGCCACCTCCTCTATTTACAGAAGCTGCCAACGAGCAGGAGTTCAGTACCGAGCGTTACATTGAAATTCCAGAAGAGGTACAGGCAATCTACCGCACCTGGAGACCAACAATTTTACACCGGGCGCATCGACTGGAGAAGTTCCTGGATACACCCGCCAAGATTTTCTATAAGTATGAAGGCACAAGCCAGGCCGGCAGTCACAAGCCAAACACGGCGGTAGCTCAAGCCTACTATGCCAAGAAGGAAGGGGCCAAGCGCCTGGCCACCGAGACCGGGGCCGGCCAGTGGGGCAGTGCTCTGGCCATGGGCTGTATGTTCTTTGGTCTTGAGTTAAAGGTCTATATGGTCAGGATTAGTTACGAGCAGAAGCCCTACCGCCGCATCCTGATGGAGACCTGGGGAGCCAAGGTGGTACCCAGCCCCAGTCCAGACACTGAGGTTGGCCGCCGTCTCCTGGCTGAGAACCCGGAACATCCGGGAAGCCTGGCGATTGCTATCAGCGAAGCCCTTGAGGACGCCTTCGCCAACGATGATACCAAGTACTCCATAGGCAGTGTCGTCAACCATGTCCTGCTGCATCAAACCATCATCGGTGAGGAAACCAGGAAGCAAATGGAGATGGCCGATGCTTATCCGGATATTATTGTAGGCTGCGTCGGTGGCGGCTCAAATTTCGCTGGGCAATTCCTGCCCTGGATCAGAGACAAGATTAGTGGCAAGAAACCAGACATGCGCATCATCTGCGTTGAACCTCAAGCCACTCCCACCCTGACCAGGGGTCCATATACCTGGGACTTCGGAGACATAGCCGGGCTCGCCCCGATAATCAAGATGTATACCCTGGGTCATACCTTTATTCCATCTCCAATCCATGCCGGGGGACTGCGCTACCACGGAATGTCACCTATCATCTGCCATCTCTACAAGCTGGGTTTAATCGAGGCCAGGGCCGAGCACCAACTGGCTACCTTTGAAGCCGGGGTAACCTTTGCCCGAACTGAGGGCATCATTACTGCCCCGGAACCATGCCATGACCTCAGGGTAGCCATTGACGAAGCCCTCAAGTGCAAAGAATCAGGGGAAGCAAAGACCATTCTGATTGCCCACAGTGGTCACGGACATTTTGATTTGGCTGCCTATGATGAATATCTCTCCGGCAGGATGCAAGATTATAAATTTCCTGAGGAAAAACTAAAGGAATCGCTGGCATCATTGCCTGAAGTACCTGCTCAATAAATACCGCAGGTAAGATGAATAAACTAAGGGGCTGGGTAATACTGGCCCCTTAGTTTTTCTCCATCCCATACCTGTGCTATAATATGAATCACTATGAAAAAGGGAAAGATAAAATGTCTGGCTCTTTCCTTAATCTTGAGTTTAGTTTTCGCTTTAACGCTGTCTAGCGGCTGTGGGCTACTACCCGATATAGAAATTATACCTGCGCCCCAACCAAGCCCACCACCCCCACCCGGTGCCACTACTCCGATCAACCCTGAGTGGTCACCTGACATCAACCAAGACAATGCCTTCATTTTACCCAATATCGCTGAAGTAGTGGCTAAGGTTAAGCCCTCGGTGGTAGCCATCAATGTTGAAGTGGTAACCTACGACATCTTCAACCGACCCCTAACCCAGGAGGGTGCTGGTTCAGGATGGGTGATTGATGGTAGCGGGCTCATCGTAACCAACAATCATGTCGTTCAAGGGGCACAGACAATTACCATAACCTTTGCTAATGGTGAAATCTTTACCGCCGAAGTAATACGAACTGACCCGTTGACTGATTTGGCAGTGGTCCGAATTGACGCTCAGAATCTACCGGCACTAAACATCGGAGATTCTTCTCAACTCAGGGTTGGAGACTGGGTAATTGCCATTGGCAATCCGTTAGGACTGGGCATCAGCGCCAAAGAAGGTATCATTAGCCGTAAGGAGGTCTCAATCATGGTATCCTCGGGGCAGAGGCTTTATGACCTGATTGAAACCAGTGCTGCCATCAACCCGGGCAATAGCGGTGGACCTCTGGTGAATATGGCTGGAGAAGTAATCGGTATTACCAGTGCCAAACTTTCAGCGATTGGCATCGAGGGTCTTGGCTATGCCATAAGCAGCAATACTGCCCTGCCAATTGTCGAAGAGCTAATCCAGAAGGGATACGTGGTACGGCCCTGGCTTGGTGTTGGACTCCAGAGCATCAATGAGTGGATTGCCATAAGATACGGGCTGGCGGTTGAACAAGGGGCACTGATTACTCAGGTTGCTTCCGGTAGCCCGGCTGATAAAGCCGGACTTGAGCAGGGTGATGTTGTGGCCAATATAGATGATATTGAAATAACTGATGCCCAGGACCTGATACGGGCGATACATTCAAACCCGATAGGACAAAAGGTAAACCTAACCTTCTGGCGTGGAGAAACTCAAATGACCACCGAAGCGATACTTGTTGAAAGTCCACCACCCTAGGATAACTTCTTCACCGCTAGCAGAATATCGTGACCATCTAACTTGTAATTCTCAGTAAATACGTTCTCCTTGGGAATCCCCTCAATCAACTCTCGTGATAGTGTTTCTTGCTTAATATAGTCAGCAAAGCCGGTCATTACTTCTCCTGTGTAATCATCCCCCTGATAATACGTGGCGATGTAATCGGCGATATCAAACCCGGCCAGGCGGCGCATTATCTGGAGCCGATGCACTATCTCACGCGCCATACCCTCAGCCTTAAGTTCAGGGGTAATTTTGGTTGGCAATCCAAACCTTAAATCTCCTTCCGAATTGACAATCAAGCCGGGTATGTCTAATTTATTTACATCGCCAACAAGTTGCAAATTCTTCAGGTTAAGTTCCTCCAATAATTGCGGCTTGGAGCTCTTCAGCATTCGTTTTGCGGCTAAACTACCGCTGATATAGCCAACTGCCAGCGGCTGGCGCACCTTGATACCTGCCTGCATACGGGCAGCTCTGCCCAGACTGGCTACTTTCATCGCCAGTCTGGTATCTTCTGACAGGTTATGGTCAATTTTACTTTCGTCTGCTATTGGAAAATCAGTCAAATGAACACTCTCCTGGGCATCGGAGAACACCGAACGCACCAAATTCTGATATAGTTCCTCGGCCAGAAACGGGGTGAATGGAGCCAAAAGCTTAGACAGTGTCACCAGGCACTGATAAAGCGTCGTGTGGGCTGACATTTTATCGGCGTCATTTTCACTCTTCCAGAAACGCCGCCGGCTGCGGCGCACGTACCAGTTTGACAAACCATCAACGAAGCTCTCAATTTTTCTTCCTGCCTCAGTCGGATTATAGTTACCCAACGCAGTATCAACATCAATTATAAGCTGGTTTAATTCCGAGAGAATCCACTTATCAAGTCCTGATTCACTTGACGTGAATTCACCTGAACTGGGTACAAAGCGGTCGATATTGGCGTAGGTAGTAAAAAAGGAATAAACATTCCACAATGTCAAAAAGAAGTGACGGGTTACTTCAGCCACTTGAGTCTCAGCAAAGCGGCGTACATTGCCGGGCGGTGATGAAGTAAAGAAATACCAGCGCAGGGCATCAGCCCCGTATTTATCGAGCATCGCCCACGGTTCAATCACATTGCCCTTAGCCTTACTCATCTTCTCACCTTTGGCATCAAGGATATGCCCCAGGCAAATAACATTCTTAAAACAAGGACGGTTAAAGAGAAGGGTTGATATGGCGTGGAGGCTGTAAAACCAGCCCCTGGTCTGGTCAACCGCCTCGCAAATGTAGTCAGCCGGAAATCGCCCATCTTCAAACAAAGTGTCATTCTCAAACGGATAGTGATACTGGGCAATCGGCATGGCGCCTGAATCAAACCAGCAGTCAATTACCTCTGGTACCCGCTTCATCCTGGTTCCACAACCTGAACAAGCAAAGGTCAACTCATCAACGAAGGGACGATGCAAGTCAAATTCACGGTTTGCCATTCTTGCTAAAACTATCTGTCTCACAGGTTCCAAATCAGGTTTGTTTACTAACTCTTCAATGCTACCAATACACTCATGGGCTCCACACTCTTCACACTGCCATATCGGAACCGGTGTTCCCCAGTAACGCTCTCGGGAGAAAGCCCAGTCAACATTATTTTCCAGCCAGTCACCAAAGCGACCGTACTTGATATGCTCGGGATACCAGTTTATCTCGTTATTACCTTGAATCAGGCCGTCTTTTACCGCCGTGGTTCTGATGTACCAGGTCTGCTTGGCATAGTAAAGAAGAGGCGTATCACAGCGCCAGCAGAAGGGATAGGTGTGTCGAATGGTCTCACTGCGATAGAGTAGCCCTCTATTTTTCAAATCCTCCTCTACCAGTGGGTCAGCCTCTTTGACAAACCTGCCTGAGAAGGGATAACTGCCAGTGATTACACCCTGTAAATCTACCGGATGGACAAAGTCCAGGCCTTTATCCCGACCGGCATCATAGTCAACCTCGCCGTAGGCTGGGGCAACGTGGACAATGCCGGTCCCCTCTTTCATAGAGACAAAGTCGGTCTCAATCACCGGATAGGTCAATTTTTTCGGAGCCTTTTGCGCTACCAATTCAGAACCGATTAACTTACCAGCTTCGCTATGTAGACACTCAAAACGTCGTCGCTCAGTTCCAAACTGATGAGGGTTATAGAGTGGTTCATATTCAAGTCCAGCTAATTCGCTTCCCATTAATATCTCTATTACTTTATTGTTCTCAAGCCCTACTGACCCTAGCAAGGCTGACGCTAAAATAAGATACTCATTATCAACTTCTACTACCGCATACTCTGCATCACAGGCTACCGCCAGGGCCGTGTTGCCCGGCAGTGTCCAGGGAGTAGTTGTCCATGCTAAGAAATAGGCAGATTTATCTGAAGAAAAGAAAAGCTTAAAAAGTCGGCCACGAACTTCAGAGTCTTGTAGTAACTTCGGCACAACCTTAAACTTTATGTAAACCGATGGGTCTTCGGTATCATCCTTATAGCCAAGGGCAACCTCATGCGAACTCAAAGAGGTGCCACAGCGTGGACAGTGTGGGGTTACCCGATATCCCTGATAGATTAATCCCTTATCCCACATCTGCTTTATTGCCCACCAGCCGGTTTCGATATATTTATTGTCCATGGTAATATAAGGATGCTCAAGGTCCATCCAGAAGCCAATTCGCTCGGTCAATGCCTCCCACTCTTTAAGGTAGCGGAAGACATTCTCCCGGCAGCGGGCGTTAAACTCGGCGATACCGTACTCCTCAATTTGAGTTTTGCCGGAAAAACCGAGCTCTTTTTCTACCTCAAGCTCAACCGGCAAGCCGTGTGTATCCCAACCAGCAATGCGTGGGGTATAATAACCCTTCATCGCTTTATAGCGAGGTATAATATCCTTGAAGACCCGTGAAAGCACATGATGGATACCCGGGCTACCATTAGCCGTTGGCGGTCCCTCATACAAAACGAAACGGGGACTACCTCGACGAGCCTCGATACTGCGCCGGAAAATATCGCCGTTCCTCCAAAAATCAAGCAGCTTCTGCTCGAGTTGTGGGAAACTCACCTTGCTATTTACCCGTTGAAACATACTAAAAAACCTGCCTCAATAAAATAAAAACCCCATCCTGCCGGGACGGGGTTTTTACTACCCGCGGTACCACCCCACTTCCCCCTTGGGAGGGGCACTCCTCAGGGCACAACCTAATGCCCTTACTCATAATAACGGTTGAGACCACCGACCAAGCCTACTAGGTCTTAGGAACCGTTCAGTTGGCAGTTCGGGAGGGATTTTCAGGGGGTAGCCACATCTGCTTCCACCGTACCAGACTCGCTTTGGGGCTATCCGTCCCCTTACTCGTCTCCGTCGTTACTTTTTCTGGCTAAAGATTAGCATACTTAATTAAATCAATCAAGTAAGTCAGATTTATCTGGGCATCTACAGCAAAAGGCTAAACCTTCCTGGGCGAGATAACCACCCTGCGGGTTTCACCCTCCCCGATACTTTCAGTAGTAACCTCAGGGCGTTCAGCCAGGGTGAGATGGATGATGCGTCGGTCAAAAGCGGGCATGGGTCTCAGGGTAAACGGAGTTCTTTGAGCCTTTACCTGCTCAGCGATGCGAAAGGCCAGGGCTTCAAGTGATTGAAAGTGACGCTTTTTATATCCCTCAATATCAATATTGATTGGTACCCAAGACTTGATTTTATGCGTCACAATCTGTCTTACAATAAACTGCAGACAGGCTAAAGTCTGTCCACGCCGTCCGATTAGAATACCGAGGTCATCACCTTTCAGGTTAAAGGTAACGGCAATCGGTGTCTCTTCACTGCTCTCGCTTGGAATTTCTGACTCCATCAATGCCTCAACATCCATTTTGTCCAGAAGAGTTTTCAGGGCATCTTCAGCTATCTGAACAATACTGTTTTCATTTTCAACTATTCCCACCAGTGGTCTGACTTTAATTTTGGCTTCCTCAGCCCCCATGCCTAGAATACCAGACTTACCCTCTTTTAGGATGGTAACCTCTACTTTTTCTCGGCTTGTGCCTAATTCGACTAAGGCGTGCTGGATAGCCTCCTCCACGGTCCGGCCGTTCACTTCCAGTTCTTTCATCTGTGCCCTCTTCCTCGGCAGAAATCGGTTCAATATCAGCTTGAATGACATCGGTTGTCCCTGACTCTGCCTCAGTGATTTGTTTCATCAGCTTTCGATCTCTCCCTCTCGTGGCCTGCTTTTTCGGTGCCGACCTAGCTAGTCCTCCCCAACCAGTAACAAAATATTGCATCACAACACTAATGACATTTGAAGTAATCCAGTAAAGTGCCAGACCGCTGGGAAACTGCAAGGTGAGGAAGGCAAACATCAGTGGCATCATCCAGAGCATCAACTTAGCCTGTTGCTGCTGTTTTGGGTCAGCACTTTTAGACATCATCATTTTTTGCTGTACCCACATGGAGCCACCAACCAAAAATGGGAAGATTAGATTTGGTACGGCCAGATTCAACCCAAGGAATCCTTCATTTAAGGGTAATAAAGAATAGATTTGAGGCCAAGCGTAAAGATATCCCGAGAGACCAAGAAAATCCTCGGGACTAACGGCTAAAACCCGGATGATTGACTGGTAGAGGGCAATCCAGATTGGCATCTGGACCAGCATCGGCACCATACAACCCATCGGGTTTAACCCGGACTCTTTATAGAGCTTCATCTGCTCTTGACCCAGCTTTTTCCTATCTTTAGCATATTTTTTCTGGAGTTCAGATATTTTCGGCTGGATTGATTGCATTGCTTTGGTAGCACGGAGTTGCTTTATTGTCAGGGGGTACATCACAGCCCGAACGACAATAGTCAAAATGATAATCGTCAACCCGAAGCTATCCAATAGATAACTCGAGAGCACGATGACAGTATTTATCATCGGCTCAAGAATAATTAAGTCCCAGAATGCTCCTACGTCCAACAGAATACCTCACTCAGTCTAGTATGATCGGAGACCATAATTGTGCCCCTGTCTCAGCATTTAAGGCATAGATCGCTTCATATCCTTGGGTGTGAACAAAAATGCTTCCATTGCCTTCAGTTAGAGGCGCATTTATAGTTAGCTTGGTTCGATTTGCCAGCTCTCTAAGGTCAACCAGCCGCCTTTGTTCGTTACTGGTTGTATCTATAGCGTAGACCTGGCCATTTTGAGTAGCTACAATAACTAATTCGCCAACCAGAACTGGTGATGAAGAAACTGGGCTATCGAGATTAAATTCAACTATTTTATTTCCATTTTGGGCATCTATGGCATATACCTTACCATCAAGAGAGGGGGCATAGATAACGTCATTTAAGATCACCGGTTTGACCCAAAACCCTTTCTCACCCATAAATTCCCATTTAAGATTACCACTGGTAGCATCCAGGGCATAGAGATACCGGTCAAAGGAACCAACGTAGACTACGCCATTATGGACCAATGGTTCAGCTATAAGGACACCACTGGTCTCAAACTCCCATATTTTAGCACCGCTCGCAGTCTCAACGGCATATAGCTTTTTGTCAAATGAGGCGATAAATAAGATGTTATCCAGAATCGCTGGACTTGACCAGATTTTATCTCCAGTTTGAAACTCCCACATCTTATCCCCGGTAGCGGCATCGAAGGCGTAAACTTTACCATCGGCAACGCCGACGTAAACTACCCCTTCGGACACTACTGGTCCACCAATAATGGGGACGTCAAAGTCACCGATTCGGGGGTAAACCCATCTCAATGCTCCCGAGGTAGAGTTATAGGCATAAATCTTACCACTGTAGCTGGCAACAAAAACCAGCCCTTCGCCGACAGCGGGTGTCCCATAAATTGCCGGAGGTGTCGCTGGTGCCGCACAAGCCCCGCCGCCTTTCTTTTCGGTCTCAAGGGGCATTGTCCAGGGGCGGCTGCCATTAGCCACATTTACAGCCAGGAGTTCTCCATCCATTGAACCAACATACAGGGTTCCATCAGCGACCACCCCGCCAGACCAACCCCTAGCTACTTGACCAGTACATCCCGCTCCAACTACTCCAGCGAAGATAAATATAACCAGCAGGACTAAAATCTTAGCTACGAACCTTTTGTTGTATCTAAACCACATCAACTTTCCTATATTCCAGTTAGTCTTTTTCCTAAGGTACCGGGTCATAACCACCCTGGTGAAGGGGATGACAACGAGTCAACCGCTTTACTCCTAAGTATACTCCCTTAAGGAAGCCGAATTTAGCGACCGCTTCATAGGTATATTGCGAACAGCTGGGGACAAAACGGCATGATTTTGGCGTTACCTGTGAGATGGTTAATTGATAGAGCTTAATTAGTTTTAAGGCTAACCGTTTCATTTTTCCCTTCCTGTAATCTGGCTCGAGATAGCAGGCTCTCAACCGACCCTTCCAGCTCCCAGTATGAAGCTTGAGCCGTCCGTGGTCGGGCGATAAATACTATATCCCACCCTGGTTTGAGCGGCACCATTCTTAAAATTTCACGCAACAGACGTTTTACCCTGTTTCTGGTCACTGCTCCACCTACCTTGCGGCTAACCGAAAACCCATATCTGGTTAAACCAAGACAGTTTGGCAAGACCTTCACCACCAGAAGATTATTCGCCAGTGAGCTACCCTTTTCATAAACCAGCTGATACTGCTTTGGCTGGTTAAGATATTTCTCGCCCCTCATTACCCCCGCCTCAACCGATTTTAACTCTAATATTATACTACAACCAGTCTCCTGCGACCCTTAAGGCGTCTGGCTTTGAGGATAGCCCGTCCGCTACGACTGCTCATTCTGGCCCGAAAGCCATGTTCGCGCTTTCGGGGAATCCTTTTTGGTTGATAAGTTCTTTTTGGCACTTAATCTCCTTAATGCCCCTGCCATCAAATTAATAGAACTCTTTAAGTAGCCCTAAAATCTCCTGCTCTTCCATTGGCATTGGATTGCCAACCATATTGGGTACATCTTTAGTAACATCAAAGGCAATCTTAGCCAGGTCAGTTTCAGGAATATCAAAGTCCCTTAGCCTGACAGGCATCTTTAAATCCTGGTAAAGTTTTATCAGCGCCGTCTCCAAATCAGTTGAGCGGTCGAGTATCCAGGCCAAATCCTCAAATTCTTCTTTACAGGCTTTTTTGTTACCCCGGGCAAAACACAGGAGACTAACCGCCAGTGCCTTGCCATGGGAAATATGATAATGGGCGCCGAGAACATGCCCTATGGCATGACCGATACCGAGGCCTTTGGAGAAACAAACACCACCGTTAATAGCGGCCATAGACATGTCTACTCTGGCATCAATATTCTCCGGTGTGTCGTAAGCCTTTCTTAAGCTCCTGCCAACCAGCTTAACACCATAGAGCGCCAGGGCTGAATAATAGGGATGATAGGGAATAATATTACCCACATACCCCTCGATACAATGCGCCAGGGCGTCAATCCCGGTCTCAGCAGTCAGCCCTTTGGGCATGGTCCGACAAAGTCCCGGGTCAACCACTGCCAGTTTTGGAATTAGGCGGTCGCTCATGATGATGAACTTAATATCTCTTTTCTTGTCGGTAATCACGGCGTATTGATTGACTTCACTCCCGGTGCCAGCCGTGGTCGGGATGCACATTATTGGCGGCATTGTTGCCTTAATTTTGCCGGCGCCACCAACCATGGAATCGTACTCAGTTATCGGGCCGGAATGTGAAACTTTTACCGCCACTCCTTTAGCGGCATCAAGGGAACTGCCACCACCCATGGCAATTATCCCATCGCAACCCTCACTTAAGTAGAGTTGAGAGGCTTTATCTACTTCTTCTATCGGTGGGTCAGGTTCAATTTCAGAAAAGACAACTGAGCTAACGCCGCTTCTCTCCAGGATTCCCTGAACCTCATCGGTAAGCCCGATTCTCTTCATCACCGGACCGGCCAGAAACAGGGCTTTGTTCATTTTGAGTGCCTTAGCCCGCTCACCAACCCTCCCAACAACACCAACCCCGAATAGAATTGGTGGCAGTGGGCTGAAGCGAACCTCCCAAATCTTCTTCGGTTCCTTAAAGGCGTCCAGTCTATCCCACATACTCTCTAGCTCAGCATCTTCAACATCAAAGACACTACCGGTCGGTGGTAAAGCTTCAGTACGGAAGAATTGCGGGTAAGGCTCCCAGATTTTAGAAAATTCCGCCCCCTGGTTAAATTTCAACTCACTCTTCAGACACTCTTTGCCGATTTCAACCATATCATCATCGGTCAAGCTCAATCCATAGCGAGCATTAATCATGTCCGCCAAGAACTGGTAGGTTGAATACTGCCCACCAGGGACAGAGTTGAGACAGTAGCCCAGGGTATCCCAGGTTGCCGCCTGTACCTGAAACCTCATTGAGTTGGTTATCTGCCCTGTCTTCTGGGTAGCAATCCGGTAGGTCAGCCCAGCCGTATGGTCAGCCCCCATCGGACTGGTAGCATAGGTAACGCCAATCCCTTTAGCTGCCCGACCATCATGAGCTGGAATTGCCTGTCCTTTGAAGGCTGGAATTCGGCTAATATTTAAGGATTTAGCAGTAGAGACTACACCGTTAGCTAAAGTACTGCCAAATTCAGTGCCCTGCTCTATTTCCTCAAGAAGTTTTGTTGCCCCTTCTTCACTGCCCATTTCCATTTTGCCAGCACTAGCGGCAACACCTAAGGCGCTGCCGATTTCAATAATGTCAATGCCTAAATCATCGCAGATAAACTTGAGTCGCCCGATGGCATCAGGGTCAGCAATACCCAGATTGGTCCCCAGTAAACCGATTCCCTCATACTCATAAGCGGAACACATCCATTTGCCATTGGCGTCGTGGTAGATAATGGAGCACTGAACAACGCACCCGGGCATGCAACCGTGCATCTTGCCACCGCGTGCCCAGACATTGTCTTTGATTGACTCGCCACTAACCTCCCGGAACCCTTCAGGCCTGCCTGAAGTATAATTCTTGTAGGGCATGGTCCCCTGATAGCTCAAAGGAGCTACTGCCAGCGGGGTACCAAACTTATGAAAAAGACCGCAGCTAATGTCTCTATTAAGTAAAATGTCCACCCAGTCTTTAACTACATCTCTAAACTGAGCCTTATTAGCAATTTCAACAGCCGGAGTCCCTGAGTCGTCAATGACGATTGCTTTAAGTCCTTTAGAACCCATAACAGCTCCCATACCACCCCTGCCAGCATTTCGTGACGGATCTCCGTAAATGTCAGTTATAGCAACCGTAGCTGATTTATATTTCCTCTCACCGGCAATGCCAATGGAAATAAGGGTTGGCTTGTCACCATATTTCTTATGTAACTCTTCAGCCAACTGATAATTCTTCATCCCTCGAT
>SDBU01001920.1_pt1 | contig 28625 bp, 29 predicted proteins | sample 2277071 | NCBI WGS metagenome assembly SDBU01 (sample SAMN10397929, study PRJNA504765) | marine sediment metagenome | isolation source: marine sediment core GS08_GC12, 126 cmbsf | place: Arctic Ocean: Gakkel Ridge, Loki's castle | collected 2008 | reverse complement strand
GTATCCGGCTGAGGCAGTCGACCAAGTCCAGAGGATGGAAAGGGTAGTGTTGCGTCAGGTATTCCGTTTCCCGCTCCGTCGGTTGTTCAATGTCAATCCAGGTCAGGCCATTCGCCGAGAGCGACTCCAGATTTAACTGCTCTTTTCCCCCTTTGACCTTTTCCGTTTTGACTTTAGAAACAGCCATGTTAATAACCCTACGTTACTGTTGTCTTTCTTAAAAGTCCTTATGGCAACTTTGATATATTATAGCACCATGTGGCCCGACAAGGGAAGCTTGAAGGGAGTATGCCTTGCGGCTCATTACTCGCGCTTTAGTCATCGGAAGGGGAACAAGGGTTGAGGTTGACATAACATATCCTGTTATGCCTGGTAGTTGTGGTACGGCATTCAGATTGATATACTTAAGGTAGTTCTAAGTTGCCTCAGGGGGGGTTCTTGCCTTATTCCCGGGTAGCAGAGCAGCCACCGTGGAGCCACCGGATTAAGCTCAGGATTAAGAAGGCACTGGGAATGCACATATTCCTGTGTGATAGCTGCAAGTGGGACTGGCGAGGGGCATGCCACAATGCGGCACGCCCCAACGCTACCTGGTGTCCTGAGTACGAAAAACGGGGAAAGTAGGCTTATTCCCGTTCCAAGATGGTGGCCATTCCCTGACCACCCCCGATACAGAGCGTTGCCAGACCTCGCTTGGCGTTTCCTCTTTCCATTTCGTAAATTAGTGATACCAGGATTCTGGCGCCGGTACACCCGACAGGATGCCCCAGCGATATTCCGGAGCCATTAGGATTGACCTTCTCACACCCCGGCTGGCAAAACTCCTTGCTCTCTCCGTATTGAGGGATTCCCAGCTCCTTCATGCAGGCGATTGTCTGAGAAGCGAAGGCTTCATTTAGCTCAATCACATCCATGTCGCCAATGCTGTAGCCGGTTTGCCGGAAGACTTTGCGCGTGGCCGGTATCGGGCCCAGGCCCATATACTGGGGGTCGACCCCTCCCGAGGCATAAGCTTTTATGGTGGCCCTGATGGGCAGGCCATTTTTCTCAGCAAACTCCCGTGACGTGATAAGCAGGGCAGCGGCACCGTCGTTTATTCCCGAGGCATTACCGGCAGTAACCGTGCCGTCTTTGGCAAAGGCCGGGGATAGCTTGCCCATCGTCTCGACACTGGTCTCCATCGGCCTCTCATCGGTATCAAACACCTGGGGGGGCCCTTTCCTCTGTGGTATTTCCACCGGAACTATCTCGTTGGCGAAGATACCCTCTTTTATCGCCTTCAGTGCGCGGTGGTGGCTCTCGGCCCCCAGTTCATCCTGTTCCCTTCTGGAGATGTTGTAATCTCTGGCGATGTTCTCGGCGGTGACGCCCATATGATAGCCGTAAAATATCTCATACAGGCCATCATAGACCATCATGTCCATGGCTTCGCCTTTTCCGCTGATGTCCATGCGGTATCCCCAGCGTGCCCTGGGCAGGGCATAGGGGACATGGCTCATGTTTTCCATGCCGCCGGCGATAATCGCCTCGGCATCTCCGACCCTAATCGCCTGGGCGGCTAAGGCTACCGTTTTCATTCCGGAAGCGCATACCTTGTTTATCGTGATGACGTTTACTTCCTGGGGGATGCCGGCCCTGATGCTGGCCTGGCGGCCGGTATTCTGTCCTTGTCCGCCTTGAATCACATTACCCATGAGAACTTCGTCTATACTGATTCCGGGCAAACTTTCATCCCAGTCGGCATACTTTGCTTCCAGTGGGCTCTTTTCAATATCCCGGAGAATACTGGGTCGCAGTTCTTTCACCTCATCGGGGACTATGGGCCGTCGGCCGATTCTCCTCAGCACTTCTTTTATCACCACTTTCCCCAGGTCGACAACCTCGACATCTCTTAAAGCTCCGCCAAAGGTGCCGATTGCAGTTCTAGCTCCGCTGACAATTACAGCCTCTCTCACACATGCCTCCTGTCTATTGCACTTACTCGTTGTATTCGTAGAATCCCTTCTTAGTCTTGCGCCCAAGCCAGCCGGCGGCGACCATCTTTTGTAGCAGGACGGGTGCCGTCCACTTGGGGTCTTTGGTTACCTCATACATGGAATCAGCAACAAATTTGACGATGTCCACTCCAGCGAAGTCAATGAGGGTAAACGGTCCCATGGGGTAATTGAGACCCAGGCGGATGGCCGTGTCAATGTCATCTCTGGTAGCAATACCGTTTTCCAGCATGCGAACGGCATCGAGCAGGTAGGGGTTCATCAGGGCATTGACGATGAAGCCGGGGGTGTCTTTAGCAGTAACACAGGTCTTGCCTACACTCTCGCCCCATTTCAGGCACGTTGCCACGACCTCTTCCTTGGTGGCGATTGTCTTGACCACTTCCAGCAGTCTCATAATCTGCGCCGGGACAAAGAAGTGGAGCCCTATTACCATCTCCGGCCTGGAGGTTGCCATGGCAATATCGATAATCGACAGGCAGGAGGTATTGGTGCCGAGGATGGCGTCCTTTTTGCAGACCTTATCCAGCTCGGCAAAGACCTTTTTCTTCACGTCCAGGTTCTCAAAGACAGCTTCCACTACCAGGTCTGCGTCAGACAGGTCTTTATATTCGGTGGTGGTCTTAATCCGGCTCAGGGTAGCGTCTTTTTCCTGCTGGGTTATTCTTTCCTTCTCCACGCTCCGGGCTAGCACCTTGTCAATGGTGGCCATTCCCTTCTTCAAAAGGTCGTCGGTTGCATCAACGACGGTTACTTCGTAGCCTGCCCCGGCGCTAATCTGGGCAATGCCGTGGCCCATGGTTCCAATACCGACCACACCGACCTTCTTAATTTCCATAGATTGCCTCCTTGTTTAATCCTCAGATGTCAGTTACTTCCCCTTGTAAACAGGCTTTCTCTTCTCTATGAAGGCGGTGGTTCCCTCCTTGAAGTCCTCCGTGCTGGTAACGTAGGCGTTTAACATGAATTCCAGCCGCAGCCCGTCCTCTAGTGGCATCTCGCAGCCTCTCAGCATAGCCTGTTTCGCCGCTCTCACGGCTATCGGTCCTGATTTGCATATGGTCTCCGCCCATTCCTTGGCGGTGGACATGACCTCTTCCACGGGGACAACGGTATTGACCAGGCCGATGCGGTACGCTTCCTGGGCATCAATTAGCTTTCCCATAAGCAGCATCTCGGCTGCCTTGCAGCGGGGGATAACCCGTGGTAGTCTTTGCGTCCCGCCATCACCGGGTATCAATCCCAGGGTTACTTCAGGTACTCCGAATTTTGCCTTTTCCCCGGCTATTCGGATGTCGCAACCCAGGGCCACTTCCAGTCCGCCACCCAGGCAAAAGCCGTTGATGGCGCCGATTAGCGGCTTCCACATATCCATGCCGCGGGTATGGGTAGTAGGAAAGGCCCACAGTTTCTGACCATTTTCGGCCAGGAAGGGTAGAAGCTCCTTAATATCAGCGCCGGCACAGAAAGCTTTGTCGCCAGCTCCAGTGATGATGCCTACCCACAGGTTGTCATCATCCCTGAAATCCGACATTGCATCGTGCATCTCGGCTACTAATTGGAGATTCAGGGCATTCATCGCATCAGGGCGATTAATAGTAAAGGTAGCAATTTTGCCTTCTTTGGCATACTCTAGAAGAGCCATAAATAACCTCCGTTTGTGATATTTGAAGGATAAAAACTTGATATCTGGTCAACCAGCTGCGGACGAAAGACATCACCTCCTTTCAGATGGGCTTTTCCCTGAGGGGACGGAAACGGGCAGTAATCATGTTAATTTTAACAAAGGGCTTTTATCACTGTCAAGGAAGTGTCCGTTAGGGAGGCTGCGGGTCAGCCCTAGTCATCCCGCTGTCTGCTGATGATAAGAGCCAATTACCTGAGAGTCAGCGAAGTACGTTAAGTAAGCGGGCAGATAGAGGTTATCGGGGTTGCCCTTTGCTGAGCCTGCTGGTATAATACTGGCGGTGGGGAGGGTATGCTGATAGAGAATAGATAACTCTCCCCGTCAGCAACTTTTCGTGGCGCATTCGTCTAGGGGTTTAGGACACCTCCCTCTCAAGGAGGAGCCAGCCTCAAAGTTCACAACTCCCAGTGAACTTAATCTCCGTGCCAGTTGTGGGTTAGGTATCCTTTGACCACTTAAAATCATGCTCAAATACGATTTGCTAATGCCAAGACGCTGAGCCAATTCTACTTGTTTCATTTCTTACCTCCTTCTTTGTTCTTTAAGGATTCCTCTCTTCTTTGTTTATTTAATCTATTTACTGCTAATGTATCCATTAACACATAAAACCAGCCAACAGTTGCCGCAAACGTTGCTATTAACTTGCCTATTAGTGGATTAGGAGCAAACCACAAAGAAAGACAAGCTAGTGTAGTCAGGATTAAAACCGTCCAGAACCAGTTTCCGATTTCCCAAGAGTCGTCGCTTTGCCCTTTTTCACGCCGTTTCATTTCTTACCTCCATAGGAGTCGATTTAAGCTTACGGGAATTACAAACCCCACTCTAAGATGTGTGACCTCTCAATTCAAAGAGTCCCCACACCATTAGTCCAACACCGACAATCAGGAAAAACCATGCCAATCCGATTGCGATTACTGAAGCATCAAATCCGAAGTGGAGATTCAGGACAATAGGGTCATAGCCCTGAATCTCCTTAATCCGACGCAGCAATTCACTAGTACCAAGTGTCCCTTGAAGACTACTCAACGTCAAATTGAGAACACTAAAGCCAACTAGTATGCTGCCTGCTATAAGCTTCATTTCTTACCTCCTTTTGGTTTTCTTTTACGTTGATAATCCAGGCTGAGTACTACCCAATCACGACCCACCTTCTTAGCCTCTATAAGCCCCTTTCTAGCCAACAATCTAACATGGTCGTGAGATAAACCCAGTCTCTTTGCTGCTTCTTCAGTTGAGTACATAACATCACCCTATATTGATTATAACTGTATACGGGTATAATGTCAATAGTTTTTATCTAGGAATAATGAATAAAAAGGATTGAGATAGATTTAGTGGATATTTCTATATATAAAGAGTATCTCTAATAGCTGCTCTGTATTTTACATATGCTTTCTCGGCAATATCTACTAATTCCATGAATTTATTAGAAAACTCTTCGATTTCTTGTTCGCTCCAATGCTTTCTATGTTCATATGGCATTACCCTTACAATATCAGGGTTTCCATCAGAGGGAAAACTGTGAGGTGCAATATGTCTTTCCAAATCATAGAGCTTCTTTAGGAAGTCGCTAAAAAGACTTTTAAACATGGGATATACATGTTTATAACTTTCGAACTCAGTATAATAGCAGTATTTTGCCAGTTTAAGTAGTTTTTTGCTGTGAGCACTATGACCAGCTTTAAATGAATAGAAGTATTCCCAGAAATCCTTATCGTTCATTATTTTATCTAGTTTCTTAAAAACATTTCTGTCATATCTTATAATATCTTCCGTTAATGGAGACCCTTGGATATATCCTTCTTTCTTAAGCCAGTATTGAACCGTTCTTGATGAAAACTTATCTGAGTCTAGGTCATCGGGGAATTCTTCACACAATAAAGCTGTTATCTTATTAGCAGAAAGATTCTCATCACTTTTACGAAGCTGTAACGCTCGCTCTTGTATCTTCTTTGAGTATGCCATAATCTTCCCGAAATTTCCGAATATTTCCGATACACGAATAGTAACATTTCTACTTTATGTATATCAATTTCAATATGTAAGCAGCTAAAATTCAAGAAAGCGTAATAATACAGAAGATATTTCGTGTGTTACGTTTGCTGAATGGGGGTGAGATTATAAGAAATAACAACTGAATGAAGAACGGGAGTGCGTTAACACTCCCGCCCTAGACAGCAAGGGGGTTGAGCATGGTCAAACACTCTTACCACAACTGTCATTTCTATTATACACCTCCATGCTGTCAAAACAGAAGGAGGAAAAGTTATGACTGTACCAGTTCAGAGTTCATTTTTTGGGCTAAATAGGTTAATGGCCCGAATGGAAGAGGTATTGATAGAAGCCTGTGAGAATGACCCTAAGATTGCAGATAATCCAAGGAAAGCGATGATTACGGTCTGGATTTCCGAAGGCTTGAAAGAAGTTCTGGGAGACAAGTTTGAGCCTTTCCGTGACTTCTTTATGAGCTGTACAACTCCTGAAACTATTAGCAGGGCAATGCGAAAACTAAAAGCGGATGGTCGCATTGCAGAGACGACAGACAAGCTTGCAGAAAGAAGGCAACAACAGGAGATATGGCAGAACTACATGAGGAAAGGAGGAGATAAATAGGTGAAATCAGTTGACGAGGTAATAGAAGACCTCAAAAAAGAGCCTCCTACAGACGATATCATAAAAGACCTTCTACCCAACTCTACAACTGCCTACATGCTCATATGTGGTCGCTCAGGAATTGGTAAAACCAACCTAGTACTATACCTTGCCTTTTGTATAGCCACTGGCAGGAAGTTTTTCTCTCTGGAAACCAAGCAGAAAGTAGTGGGTTATCTCTCATTCGAAGGCGGTCAGCACCAAATAGCGAAACGCTTCGATAAATTAAAACAAACCTTTGGCAGTGCGGGAGACTACTTGCGCTGGGAACACTCTATGCCGATTAAGTTGACTTCCCACGGTAAAGAAGACCTGAAAAGACTGATTACGGGTCTTGAATTGGCAATAATAGACCCCTTAAGACCTCTAGTTGTAGGCGACTGGATGAAACCAGCAGACGCTTCAGCTTTTCTTGAAAATCTTAGGGAAGTGCAGAACGACACGAGCACAACGGTAATCCTAGTCCACCACATCAGGAAGCCCGACAGGAAACTTAGAGTGCTTCCTGAAGACCTACAGTTTGAAATCAAGGGTGCTACCGAATATGTTGATGGTGCTGCTACTGTGCTGCTCCTTGACCGTCCAAGGCACTCTAGAGATGAGTCGGGAAGGTTCCAGAGCACGTCCGATGATAGGATTCTCTACTTTCCCAAAGTGAAGGATGCTCCTGCCGAGTTTCTACCAATGAAACTGCGTTTCTCCAGGGATGAGCTTGTCTTTAAGCCGTTGACCGACCGATATGAGGATGAGCAAAGTGGGGGGTTCTTTTAAGGATACTTATTATTCTATTAGAAACGGTAATATGGAGTAAACGGTAGGGTATGGTGCTTACGGTGGATACGGTAGGCTATGGAGTAAACCGTCCGTTACGGTCCGTATTACCAACCCCCTTCTATAGATACAGTGGTAAGCCAAAGTCGTACGAACAAGTTTAATATCCCCAACAGCACGAGGGGTGAATGGTAAACCACCAGTATAACAATATACCCACCTTATTTCGCATTTGGTGAAATCTCTGAGCGTAAAAAGTGGGTGATTTTTACCCTTCTTTAATTCCCTAGAACCAAAGAAAACATGCTGGACGGCAACTCTACGTTTTCTCAGAACCGAACAGAAAACATTACTGTTCAGCCTATGTCCCAACCTACGTGGAGCAAAGACGTGGAGCTTCAATAGTCAGTATTACGTGTATATTGGTTATTTGCCTTGACTGGATAAGACAAATAGGAAAGGGAGCACCGCACAGGCTGAGCCAGAACTGAGAGATGTTACTACTCCTTTTCCCGTTAGTGTTTAATAACCTTTACAATAATTGCATCCACACTCTCAATGTCTTCTTTAAACTTATCTATATCCCTGATATACCCTGTGTCATAAACAATGAAAATGATATTGGGATATTTTGTCTTGTACGCAAGTATATCGTCATTAATCTCAGAAATGATTTCTTTCTCACGCTCTTTCTTGTCACATAATTTGATTTCAACCACCGTATTGATTCTTGTAAAAGAGAAATCAGGATGATAGGTCTTAGAGGAGTAAACAATCTTTTCCTGCTCTCTAAGAAAATCAATTGCTCTAGCATTAAGTAAATCTTCAAATCTATCTTGAACTTCCCTTTCATTCTTAGGTAAGTCTCTCATAGTTTTACGGAGTTTACTTTCCGCTAAATCTAATATCTTGATTATTTCACTGGATTCCTTTGAAGTGTCTTTAGACTTATGAACTGTGTCAATCCCATATGCTTTGATTTGGTCAATGCCCCCCTGTAGAATTCCCATAGCAGTGTCAAGTTGCTTCAAATAGACCTTGTGGTGGATAATTTCGCTGGCTATGTCGGGGTCGCTAGTTCCATAATCTTGTGGCAGGAATGTAAATCCCCCTGTTCTCTTCCAGGGTAACTGGCCAATGCTCAAATGTATTGTTGAGTGTTCACCAAACACCTCTGCTGTAATGGCTAACGTATTAACTAGCCACCTAGAATGCCTAGCTGAAAACGCTTGCTCCGTCTTTAGGATGCTGATTTCGTCAATCAGCTTTTGTAGTGTCTCAATAGCTTGTTCTTGAGCTATACTCACCAGTAAACTCCATTACTTCGTTACGTCAACTTTATGATGTCAACAATTGATTGTCAAGAAATAGCTTATAAGAAAAGGCTTCCAGCAAACCCCTTATATATTCTCTATACTACTGCCTTATTTGAAGAGTGGAGCAATGAAAGGGAAGCACCCAACACCATATTGAACCAGAACCGAAAGACGTTACTGTAGCGTATCTTGACTGTAGGTTGAACATTTCCAAGATTAAACTACCTTCAATCTTACCTCGTCTTGAGCATTACTGGTTAGTGAAGTACAATAGTAAATAAAAAGGGAAACTTGCTGGAGAAGTAGATTGTCGCCTAAAAGGGACTATAGTGATTGGTCAAAAGATGACCTTATCAAACGCATTCAGGCTCTAGAAAAACGGAATAAGTATGGTCTTGTTTGGGATGAAGAGCGAATCCCTGAGGATGTAGCTCTAGAATGTCAAAATAAACTACCAATATTGACAGAAATTAAGGACAAACAGCTTTCAACTAACTCAGATAAACCCACTCACATATTGATTGAAGGTGACAACTATCATGCACTTTCGGTTTTAAACTATACTCATGAGAAATCTGTTGATGTTATTTACATTGACCCTCCATTCAATACTGGAAGCAGAAGCTGGAAGTATAACAATGATTATGTAGATAAGGACGACCCGTTTAAGCATAGCAAATGGATTTCCTTTGTGAACAAGCGACTGCGACTTGCGAAGAATCTTCTGCGGGATACTGGAATCATAGTTGCTGCAGTTGATGACTATGAAATTCATTCTCTAAGATTTCTAATGGACGAAATTTTCCTTGAAAAGAACAGATTAGGGACTGTAGCAGTTATGCATAATCCACGAGGTAGAAGTGACGATAAGTTTTTTGCTACTTCTCATGAGTATATGCTGATATATGGTCGTGATTCATCATTATCATATGTTGCTAATATGGAATCTACAGAAGAGCAACTAGAGGTTTATAACAAACAAGATGATATTTCACTATATAGAGAGCTTCCTTTCCGAAGAAGTGGTTCGAACTCAAGACGTATTGACAGACCAAATCTTTATTATCCAATTTACTATGACCCTTCTACAGGAGATTTGATTCCCGAAAAGAAAGAGGGTTATACAGAAATACTTCCTATTGATACGTCTGGAGCAGAAAGGGTTTGGAGGTGGGGAAAAGATACTTTCTTCCAGAGAGCACCGACAGAAGCAATTATTAAAGGTAGTAACAGAACATTCAGTATCTATGTTAAAGATAGAATCAAATCGGGAAGAAAATCGAAAACATTTTGGTATGACCCCAAATATGATGCATCATCCCACGGTACAATTCTATTACAAGAGATGCTAGGTAGACGGGAAACAATTGAATATCCAAAGTCTATTTATACACTATTAGATATTCTAGCTATCACTAGTAACAAGAACTCTATTATACTCGATTTCTTTGCTGGTAGTGGGACGACAGGTCATGCGGTATTAAGATTGAACGAAAAAGACAGTGGGAGAAGACAGTTTATACTGTGCACGAATAACGAAAACGGTATTTGTGAGGACGTGTGTTATCCAAGGCTAAAAAACTCGATTCTTGGTTATAAGAGAAAAAATGGTAATCAAATCTATGGCTTAGGAGAAAATCTGAAATACTATCGCACAACATTTGTACCCTCCGAACCCACTGATAAGAATAAGGAATTGCTTACTAAGAAATCTGTGGAAATGCTGACGTTACGGGAAAATACCTTTGATTTTGTATTTGAGAACGCTTCTTACATGATTTTCAGAAACACGGAAAAATACACTGGTATTATTTTCGACCAACTATCTATTCCCGAGTTTAAAAAAATGGTCTCAAGTTTCAACAAACCAGTAAATGTATATATATTTTCCCTTTCAGATGATGATTTTGCGGATGAATTTGAAGACATGCAGGTGGAAGTAAAAATCTGCTCTATCCCAGAAGCTATATTAAGAGTTTATCGAAGGTTATTTAAATGATAATACTACGTGAATACCAGGAACAAGCAATAAAAGAGATTATCAATTACGTTGAGTCGTTACTTGTGAGAGAAGGTGATAGAACTCTTGTGCTGAAAGCTCCGACTGGGTCGGGTAAGACACTAATTATGGCGGAGACCTTAAAGCAAATTGTAGAAAATATCAAAGGTGGAGCTTTTTCATTTGTCTGGACAGCACCTCGTCAATTACATATTCAGAGTAAAGGAAAATTAGAAGCATATTACCATGACAATAAAGCACTAAAGTGCGTTTTCTTTGAAGATTTAACCGATAAACGAATTGCAGAAAATGAAATACTGTTTCTGAACTGGGAAAGTATTAACAAAGAAGATAATATCTATATTCGGGAAAATGAAAAGGATTTTAATTTATCAAACATTCTGGAAAATACAAGACAAGCGGGTCGGACTCTTATTCTTATAATTGACGAAAGTCATTACTCAGCTAGGACGGAGATAGCGTTAGGACTTATCCATATGTTTCAACCTAAAATAACCATTGAAGTTTCAGCTACACCGAGTATACAGGGTGACCGTTTGGTGGTTGTTGAACGTGAGGACGTGATACGTGACGAAATGATAAAAAAGCAAATCTCGATAAATCCAGAATTCAAGAATATCGTCACAAAGCAGACCTCCGCAGAAAGCTCCGCTACAAGCGAAGCATCAGAGACAACTAACGAATTTATTATTAGAACAGCACTAGATAGAAGAAACCGTATTGCGGAGCTTTTTAAGAAATCAGGTGTAAATGTCAATCCTTTGATGCTTATTCAACTTCCAGATAGAAGAGAGGGAACGGAAGACCTCAAGACAGAAATCGTTTCAATCCTAAGGAATAATCATTCTATTACTGTTGAAAACGGTAAATTAGCAATATATCTATCGGAAGAAAAACAACGTCTTGAGACAATAACAAGAAATGATGACGATGTAGACGTCATGATATTTAAGCAAGCGATTGCTTTGGGTTGGGACTGTCCACGAGCGTATATCTTAGTCATATTTCGTGAGATGCGAAGCTATGTCTTCACTATTCAGACAGTCGGTAGAATATTGCGTATGTCCGAACTTAAATACTATGACGAAGACGAACTCAATACGGGTTACATTTATACTAATTTAAGTGACCTTGCAATACATGGTGAGGAAGCACTTGGTTATATAACAATAAGGACTGCTAGACGTAAGGACAAGGATTTCTATCAAGCTTTACAGTTGAAGTCTGTGCACTCTAAACGTTTCCGTGAAGAAACTCGTTTATCACCCGAATTTATATCGGGTTTTCTGCAAGCTGCTAAAGAGCTAGATTTAAAAAATAGCATTTCAATAGACATTCAGCAAATATCCCGTAGACTTATATCAGACGGTGTTATTACAAACCCTGATATTGAATTTCAGCATCTATTACAGGAAGAAGTTGACACTTCTACATACCATAAAGGTGATTTTGTCGACCGTATTCAAGCAGATATTGAAGTTCAGCATATATTCGATAGTTTCGTAATGCAAAATCTTGAACCTACTTATCCTGAATCAAGGTCGGTTGGTAGAGTAAAAGAGTCAATTTACCGCTTCTTCCAAAGTGAGTTCCCAATGCAATTTGAATACGGTGGAATCAAAAGTCAAATGATAGTTCTTGATAGTGGTAACCAGAATTACTTCACTAATGTTATCAACAGAGCTAAAGAAATCTATATGTCAAAGGTGGGAAAAGATAAGGTTGAACTGGTAACTGACGAAGTGTGGGAAGTTCCACCTTATGTTTTTTATTCAAACAATTTCACTATTAAGGACTCAAAGCTATCAATTCTAGAACCGTTTTACCAAAGAAATGATGCTTCGCAAGTGGAAAAGGATTTTATGGATTTCATTGATGGTAAACCAAAAGATATTGAGTGGTGGTCTAAAAATGGTGAAAGGGATACTAAATTCTTCGCTGTTCCCTATATTGACAATGGACAAGAGCTTCCTTTTTATGTTGATTGGATAGCCAAATACAAAGATGGACGTATTGGATTGTTCGATACAAAAGAAGGGATATATGCGGATACCGCAAAGAACAAAGCTGAGGGTCTAGCTAAATATATAAAGGATGAAAATGATAAGGGTAAGAAGCTTTTTGGGGGTATTGTAATTCCGAAAGATGGTAGCTGGAGATATAACGATAAACTGGAATATAAATATGACCCAAATAACCTGTCAGAGTGGAAATTCTTATCTTAGCTAAATCTTCAATACGATAAGCATTCATAATATTGCCCTACTATAATCAATTGCCCGATTTTTTAATACCCCAAGTTGGGGGCTTAAATCTATTACCGCAAGGCCGTTTTTCGTGAATCCAGGGCTTCGTTTGTGTGCCAAAATGGTACGAAAAGTTAATTATTAAGGCGGTTTAGTGACCACAGAAATCAGGCTTTTGGGTAGTTTCTAACCTCAAATCGTAGCTAGGAATCGCAATACTGGCTACGTTATCTAAAACGAAAATTGATTTTTCTTTTATCGAGCAGAGGCAGGATTTAACCTACGCCTGTATTATCTCTGATATATACCCCCAAAATTGACCTAAAGAGGTTAATATATGCCGTAGCTCTGGTTCGTGTGAGTGTGGGGGTAGGTCTGACTGGCTATACTATACATAACATCATCACTTTAATGGTTTCCAGCTATGAAATGATGAATATTTGATGATTTTCGTGAGAGTAGTTAGGTGTATTTTGAGCGTGTGCGTGCGAGGTAGCCCCCCACCCCCTTTAGTTCTCTGGGAGAGGGTTAATTTACGCACGAATTATTTTTGCTCCTGGTCACATATTAGTTCTAGTCTGAACGACGTATCCTTCTTACTATTTGAGCTATTAATCTCCATATCAAGACTATTACGAAATATGTATTAAGCCAAAGGAGGACTGCTGATGAGACCTGAAATTCCCCAATGTCTGAAGAAAGTCCATTAGTCATTAGAAATCCAAGTATGTACATCCAAACTGATGGCTTGTACAGCATATGTCTCTCTTCTTTGGAGAGTCTCCTTTTTAATCGGTGCCACTGAATCCCAGATATTATGGCTAAAATTAGAAATATCCAACCGCCCAGGTCTGATATCCAAATCCCTAATGTAAATAAATCAAACATGTAAGCGAAATAGGCTAGTACTTGAAGTGAAAGAGCACCAACCACAAATGTATGTGGTGAATAACCAAGAAAGTCATCGGGAGTTAATAAATAATCTTCTGACCAGGCGAGTTTTGAAATCAAAGTCCATAAGAAAGCCATCAGAATCCAACTCCCTGCGTAAAAAAAAGCAGAAAGCCCTTCTTTCCACCAAAGTATAAAAGGGGCACTTACAATGCCTACTGGTGCCAATCCAAAGAAGAAAAAACCCAAAATGGTCAAGAATGGTCCTATCAGGGCTTCCCAAGCTAGAAAGCTTATTATGACAATCCATATAGAGAGAAGAACTTGAGTGAATGCAAAAGTTGTGACTCCGACAAATGACATTGGCATAAAGACGAATTTCTTACTAAAAGATAAATCTTGAGCCTCTTTGAAATGCTCAAGCAAGCCTCCAATTAGAACAAAAAGGGGACCGAATAACGTAACAACAAATGGCATGAAAATCAGTAAAGCAAAAGGAATTCCGATAGCAAGCATTATGTACTGAAAAACTGGTATATCGGTAAAAAAGTATCCAATGCCAGCACCAATTAAAAGCACCCACCAATAGTTGCCTAGTATTTCTAGCAGCCGTTTTCGCATATTTAGTAAGTCAACACCTTATGTATTATGTAGCCTTGATATCTATTCTTATACACTTGATAAGTAATATTGTCAATGCCGTCAAGAGAGCAGTCCCTTGTAGAACTTCAAGCAATCATTGAAGCTGATAGAGCGAGTATATCTCTGCGCTATCTCCAGGCTTTCCCTTACTAGCAATCAGTATTAAGTTGGCGGTAAAGGTTAAGGGCTTCATCGAAGCCAAGTGATTTAGAGTAGTTCTCAACCATACTAATCGTGTCCCAGCCACCAAGAGCTTGGACTATACGAGTAGATAGACCATCCTTAAGTTGGTGAATACAGAAGCCTCTCCGAAAGCTATGAGCATTACATTGGACACCAGCATCAGCTTTAAGTCTCTTGAGCATAGTCTGAGCACCACCTTTTGCAACCTCAAAGGTATCATGTTTGCTAAACCATTGCCTGATAAGACCATTCCCAGCAAGGCACTTACGATAACGGTTACCCTTGCCCAGCACAATAACAGTTCCCTCTTCCCAGTTGAAATCGCTTGCCTTTATATTAACGGCTTCTGATATTCTCATTCCTGAATACCATAACAAACTAATTAAGGCTTTATCCCGTTCACAACGGCAGTGATTCAACAGGACTTCAAGTTGCTCTTTACTAATAGCAGGTAATAACTTCTTTTGTGTCTTAGGTGGAGAGACCTTTTCAATAACATTCTCAGGTATGTAACTATTATGGTACAGCCACCTAGATAATGCTCTAAGGCAAGAATAGAACTTAGCTTTACCATTTCCGCAAGTTAAGCTTGTAAGATATCTAGTGATGCCTTGAGACGTAATAGGATAGCCAACAAAGCTATCCAAGGTGTAATGATAAGCCTCAATACTACGGGGACTTGTCCCCTGTGAGCGTGATATGATAAACTCTTCAAGTAACCTGGTTGTGAACTTTTGTGAACTTTTTACCTCTGTTTGACTCGTGGCGCATTCGTCTAGGGGTTTAGGACACCTCCCTCTCAAGGAGGAGATCACCGGTTCGAATCCGGTATGCGCTACTTCCTGCTTACAAAACTTTAGTAAAAGTTAGCTACCTTTATTTTTTGCTCTCTAAAAAATCCGCTATCCTCAATACCTCGCCACAAGTTATAATGAGTAAATCCGCAAGAGCAAGCATAAACCACATGATAGGCGTGAAACCACCAAACGTTGCGTTCAAAGCTGCGGTAACAATGCCGACAATCAGCAAAACAATCGCCAGATAACGAGGAAAATAGTGCCCTATTGATCGCTTCCTTGGTGCCAATTGATTCTCCATAGTTATACCTCCTCTAGTTTTCAATCTTTATGTCTACCACGGCCGTAGTATAGTGTTGAGGAGAGAGTACTGTTAATGCGTTTGCACGATAAGCCATAAGGTAAAATTTCAAGACAGCTAAATTACCGTCCTCCTCCCAATTGGGATGGACAGGTTCAACGTCATCGTCCTGATAGAATAGCTAACACAAGAGTACAAACTTTAGTAGACCAGCGCGAAGGTCATCTCAAAAGTTTTACCTTTTATGCGGTATGCGCTACCATACACCACTTCTGTGAAACAGTCCAGCTCACCCTGGCGAGCAGCCACGCAGCATGGCCCGAAGGTAATACCTCAAACGGCTCAGTGTCACCTGCTCTGAAGACCCTCTTCATCAGGTCCAGTTCCATTCTGTACGCCCCCTTGTTGTCATTTCTTAGCCCTGCTCCCTCCGACCATTCCCCACGCTATTTGCCTCGCCTCCCTTAATTCTTGCGTTGCTTCTGCATTTGGCCACTGCTCACCGACCTGCTATGTCTTGTCTCCTGTTAGCCGGCATACGAATATGGGGACTGAAAGTCATTCTCTTACATGATGCACTTATGCCATAGTCACGCACGAAAATTATAGCATACGACCACACCTTGTCAACTTCACTTAGAGCGGTCGTAATATCCCAATTGTATGGCCGGAAGATGTAACTGCCATGCTCCTACCTGGTCTTACTATATCGTTGCCAAGTGGCTGCCTGGTGACCGGGGCATTACAATTGGTTGGGTTTCTAGCCTGCCAAAATATCCGTTCCCATTGCAAGCCTGGTGTCAAGAATAGTAAAATTGAAACAATAAAATGAAATTAGATGGCAAAGTAGCCATAGCTACCGGTTCTGGACGCGGTATAGGGGCAGCGATTGCCCGGAAATTGGCTGCCGAGGGTGCTACGATAACAGTGAATGCTCTTCACTTTGAAACCGCGAGCAGAGTAGCCCAAGAAATCCAAGACCAAGGGGGACGGGCGATTGCCTTCAAAGCAGATGTATCCCAAAGAGCCGAGGTTCAAGACCTAGTTGAGAAGACCCTGGAGACCTTTGGGAACATTCACATCCTGGTGAATAATGCCGGTGGCATGGGACTGGCCCCATCCCCATACTGGAGATTAAGGACGAGGACTGGTACGGAATTCTAAATAGTAATCTGACGAGTGTCTTTCTTTGTACGCAGGCAGTCCTGGGCCATATGATAAAACGGCAATACGGCAAGATTATTAATATCTCCTCGCTGGCCGCATTTGGTTATCCGGGTGTGGCAACTTATGGTTCGGTTAAAGCGGGGGTTATCGCCTTCACCAAGGTTACGGCTCGGGAGGTTGGGCGCTACGGAATAAATGTAAACTGTATTGCACCCGGGCGTGTTATTACGGACAAGCAATATGCCTGCTTAGATAAGGAGGCAGTTGAGAAGTTCATCGAGGAAAGTCAAAGGCTGACTGTTCTCAACCGCATCGGTAGACCCGAAGATATAGCCTGTCTAGCGTTATTTCTGGCCTCGGAAGAGTCCAGCTATATGGCGGGACAGGTTATCACAATGGACGGTGGCCGCTTTCTTATGTGGCCAAATAGGTGGCAGGTAAGAAAGCAACCGCAAAGTAAACAAACTAAATTAGGAGGGTTAACAGATGTCACCGAGACCACAGATGGAACCTTATTACAAAAAACCTTTACCCAACTACGAAGTGGTACCACTGCGCTTCGAAGAAATTACGGTTGCCTGCGTCCAGGCGAGGATAAAGAGGGTTGACCCTGAAAACCCCGCCCCGATACTTGAGGAGAATGTAGACCACATTTGCTGGTTAATCGATTTGGCGGAGAGAATGTCACAAGTCCACTTGCTGGGTTTCTGCGAGTTTACCATTCAGGGTACGTGTCTTGGGCAGTGGGATAGGGAGAATTATCTCAGAACGGCCATAGAGCTCCCCGGACCGGAAACGGAGCGTATTGGCAAGAAGGCCAAAGAGTACGACTGTTATATAGCGTTACAGGCTATGACTAAGGAAGAGGAATGGCCCGGTCACTTCTTTAATACCTCTTTCATCATCGGCCCCAGTGGGGACGTTATCCACAAGCACTGGAAGGCCCACCGAGACCCTGGAATGCTGGAATATGCCACCACCGTGCACGATGTACTTGACGAGTTTGTCGCTCGCTACGGCTGGGACGCTGTATGGCCGATTGCCAGGACAGACATCGGCAATATCGCCACTTTCGTATGTTCGGAAGGCTTCGTACCGGAAACAGCCCGGGTTTTCTGCCTCACAGGGGCCGAGATATTATGCCGCTTAACCGAGGGTGGCAACCGCCATAGTTCCGTTGCCCTTATCGGCGACCAGCGGCTGGTTATGCAGGCTTACTGTATGCAGAATGGCGTCTATGGTATGTACTGCGATACAGCACTGCTGGTTAATTCCGAACCATATTCAACAGAGGACCTCGGCTGCGGTGGCTCCAGGATATTTAACGAGGTGGGCAGACAAATTGCCGAAGCTACGTCTCCTCATGAGCAAATCGTCACCGCCACCATTCCAATCGCCGCATTCCGCAAGAAGCACCAAATACCGGTATTAAGGCAGGAACTATACGCTCCCGTTTATCAACAGTTCGTAGGCAAGTACCCGCCGAATATGTATTCTGAATACCTGCCCAAAGACCGTATAGATGCCGCTAACTACGCTCGCAGGAAAGCAAGATACTGACTCATTGGCCCTTATGTTTGAGCGGAAAGGGTTAGAGGGAGCTGGCGTGGCAGAACTGCTGCTCCCGTGCAAGGTACCCCCTATTTGCTAGCTAGGCGACCCCTTGTCTGGCTTTGCTTTGCCTATTGATGCTGCTCCGATAGCGTGTTTTTGTGAGGGAACTTCCTGCTTTTCACTCGAAGACTCCCTCTTTGCTTTGTTACAAGAATTCCCCGTCAGACATACCCAAAATCTCGGTACAGGCATAGACAGTGTGCTCACCTAGGCAGGGAGAGAGAAACCTCTACCTCTGGTCTTGCCCGGTCACCTTGGCCATCAAAGCTGTCAGACCTTTTCCCCGGCCAGTAGCGCGGCACCAAAAGCGGCTACAATCTGCGGTTCCTCCGGCACCAGGAGGCGTATTCCCAGGTTTTCCTCAATGCTCCGGATGAGCCCGATATCCTTCGCTCCCCCGCCGATTAGGGCGCAGTCCGGTTCCAGACCGGTACGTTCCACCAGGTTTTGTACCTTGGTGGCCATTGCGTGGTGTACCGCCGCCAGAAGGTCTTCTTTCGCCGCACCTTCCGCGATGCGAGAGATAGCCTCCGACTCGGCGAATACGGCACAACCCGTAGAGAAACCGAGCCTCTTCCGGGAGTTAAGTGATAGTGGTCCAATTTCCTCCAGGTCAACGTGCAGGATGCGGGCAATCACCTGTAGAAACCGACCGCTGCCACCGGCACATTTTTCGCTCAGTTCATACTTTACTGCTCGCCCCCTCTCATTTACCCGGAGCACCCGGCTGAACTGTCCGCCAATATCAATGATGGTGCGCACTGAGGGAAACAGATAAGACACCCCCCTGGCCTGGCAGGAAATCTCGGGAGCTACTTCGTTGGCCGTCGCAACGCTGTCCGCTCCGTACCCGGTGGCTATGGTGCAGGCGGTATCGCTTATGAGCAGGTTTGCTTTCGCAAGGGCGGCATCCAGTACGGAACTGGCCGCCATCTCGTAATTACCGCCCGAGGGAATGATGTGATAGGATAGCTGCCGGTTATCGGCAACTATCACTGCTTTAGAATAGGCGGAGCCGATGTCGACCCCGGCAACATAAACCATCTGGCTCCAGCTTCTCTCGAAAATAGGGTTTAACGAAAAAAGGTTGCCTGTTTGAGGTGTCTTTCGCTTCGGGCAAGAGGTAATCCCTCGCTAAGGGCTTTCTGTGCCGCTTCTTTGGCCAACAAAGCGGCGCCGATAGCCCCGGTAAGCAAAGGTTCCGGCGGAATTATTGCCGGGTAACCCAGTTTCTGCTCCAGCGCCGAGATAAGGCCGATGTTCATGGCACCGCCACCAGTCAGCACAACATCCTTCTCTATCTTCAAGCGGGCTACCATGTGGTAAACGCGAGCGGCAATGGCTTCGTGGATGCCAGCAATCAACTCTCCCACGGGAGCTCCTTTTGCCAGTTGTGAAATGACCTCCTGCTCGGTAAAAACGGTACAGATACTGCTTATCGGGGCTACCCTCTCCGCCGAGAGCGACAGCCGGCCCATATCTTCCAGCCTTACGCCCAGCGATTCGGCGATTACTTCAATAAACCTGCCGGTCCCGGCGGCACACTTGTCATTCATGACAAAGTCCACCGCCCGCCCGTTTTTCAACTTTATTCCCTTGCTGTCCTGGCCGCCAATATCAATAACCGTCCTGGCCGTAGGTATCAGACTACCCACACCCCGGGCATGACAGGTTATTTCGGTAATCTGCTTATCAGCAAAGGGGACATTAATCCGCCCGTAGCCGGTGGCCACGATGTAAGTCATATCTTCGAAGGGGAGTCTGGCCCGGGCCAGTGCTTCCGCCATTACTTCGTGGGCCAGCTGTCTGTGCTCGGGACCGGTTTCGCCGAATAACGAGACAACCGTAGTTTCAGTTTCGTCCATGACCACAACCTTGGTCATCCTGGAACCGATATCTATCCCAGCAAAATATTCCGTCACGCTAACCGCTCACCATCCGACCTAACTTTTCTCGGACTTCACCGACCTCATGGTTTCGATGAAGGCATCAATCCGGTGATGGGTGTCCGCCTCAGAGTAAGAACTGATGTCAACAATATCGCTTTCCAGTATCAGGGAAGGTATATCCCGGTAGACCTTCTTCAGGGTGTTCAACTGCCATATCAGTCCCGGGTGCCAGGTGCGGCAGGAGAAGGCCTCATGCATCACCACGCCGTCTACCCGGTAATCTTCAATGTATTGAATCAGCCGTTCCACGTCAGGATGAGAGCCGGGCCGCCGCCGGGCCCTGTCATACCAGTAAGTCCAGTATTTTGTCCAGCGCCAGGCCAGGTGCTCTATGGGGTCGCTTACGGGAGGCAAGTCCAGCCGGTAAACCGGCTCTACCAACCGGTAAGTGACCTCTACCGGGAACGAGGCCCCTTTAGCGGCAAAATAGTCAAAATCGGAGAGAGCAAACCATGCCGGCAGACCGCCGCCCCACAGCAGACGGTACTTTTCCTCCGGTACCGAGCCGATTTTATGCTCTATCCTGTCTTCTAACTCATCGTGCAGGTCCTTGAAGAAATCGTAGGCCGCTTGCGTGCCCATCATGAAGGTTATCGGCACCATGGTATTCATGGCGTCACCGGTGCCCATCGGGGTGGGTACCGCCCGCCTCAGTTCATAAGTTTCCCAGATGAGATTCCAGGTGCGGTCACTTAAGTCAACGAGTTCGCTCAGCCGGCCCCAGTCCATTTTGGTGCCGGTCTGCTCCTCAAGGAAAGACACAAGCCCGCGCAGCTCTCTGACGATGAACTTTACGTAGTAGTCCTCGACCTCCCGGTAGTCAATATCATCTTCATACGCCGGCCAGGGGAGGTTCATCATGTGTACCGGTATGTCCGGCATGTAGTGCTGTGCCGCCTGGTACCACTTGTAGCGCGGGTCACAAATCATGCCGCCCGTACTGAGCATCATGTCGGGTCTTGCCTGCCCTCCCCACGGTGCCTGGGGTGGCATCTCTCCCAGTTCCTCACGCCAGGCATCAAAACCCAGGCCGCATAGAGCGTAGGTGCAGAGAGAGCGGGAAAAGTACTCCGATTCCGCTTTTTCCAGGAACCGCATGGCGTCTCGCTTGGCGCTGCATACTCCGGCAAAACTCTCCGTCCACACCGGAACGATATCCATCGCCCGTATGATTTCATCGTAGGCAGAGCAGATAAAGGTGTAAGCTACTTTCTTGCCTTCCTCCTTGGCTCTCAGCGCTTCGGAAAACATACCCTTGACCATCCGGGGAATCCGGGCGGCTGCCTGGGTGGCGTGCATCCTCGTTTTTCTCGGCTCCAGGTTTGTCTCTTCCGTCACAGCTAACTCTCCATGAATCAGTGTATTTCAGGAGATGATTTCCAGGAATGATTGAATCCTGGTTCGTAGCCGCCCGACCGCCGACATTGAGTAATCGTCCTCCAGGTAAAGTACGGGCAGTCCCATCTGCTCGACATAGCCTCTCATGGCCGGTACATCGAAGCCGAAGGGGTCGCAGTAGCGGTAAACGTGAATTATTACCCCCTCCACCTTGAAGTCCCGGATAATCGTACCGATTTCACCGAATCTCGCTTCAAGGTACTCCGGGTAGGTGCCGCTCCGGTCACGATAGGTGCGTCCGCAGTTCACTCTTCTCAGATACCGCTCGGCAATATCGTCAACAGGCTCGGAGGTCACATCAACGTCTGACCAGTATTCCCGTGCCCCGGGACACAGGAAGTCGGCGACCACGGAGGCGCCGGAGTCTTCAATAAGCTTAATGAAATCCACGTCATCCATCTCCGCACCCACCACCATTATCCGGGTCGACTGTCGGACCGCAGCCCTTGGCCTCACCTCTTCCGCAACGCTTTTTATCAGTCTGGTGGCTTCTTCAACCGGCAGGCCCATCGCGGCTATCAGTGTTTTCGCCAGCTCCGTACCAGAGATTAGTGGAGGCTCATGCTTCCTCAGTTGATACAACTCTCTCACGCTGGCCCGCTTTCGGTTATACATGCTGACCGCCCGGGCCAGACCCTCATCCGTAATCTCCCTTCCAACATACCTTTCCAGGCTTCTTCTGAAGGTGCCAAGTTCGGCTTTGAAGAAATCGAGTGCGGCATCGTTTGTCGAGTGGGGGAGATTAACCAGATGGGAATAGCTGACTCCGAGGGAATACTTCCAGATATCATAGGTGCGGCACATGCTGTCACACGCATGCGGTATCACTATGCCGTCGATGAAACCATATCTACCCTTGAGCGATACGTCAAAGCAGCTGCGGACCAGCGGGCAGATTATGGTCTCCATCTGGGCGTCCGCTCTGGTAATCGGCTCGTTGACATCGGCTTTCATCCGGAAAGGAACCAGCCCGGCGGCCGTGATTAGTTCCAGCGGGACGTAAGCACAGAGGTAGCCGATTACCTTACGTCCCTCCTGCTTGAGCTCCCGGGCACGACCGCCGTAGTCCTCGTAGTATTTGTCCACCAGGGAAAGTCCAGCCATGTTTCCCGACGTCATTTAACTTCCTTGTAATTCATGCGACAATCGTCCGCCTGTATGCCTGCATTCATCCCCATCGTCTAGACTAAGGAGCCAATGGCAACGCCTCACGGTACGTACACCGGTCGAATCGCCTTTGAACATTGGTCTCCATTAATAAATTGGGATTTCCCATTTCAATTCGCAATGAAGCATCCTGACCTTCATTGCTTTGTCACTAATATTATATCTATAGCACTTGGTTGTCAATCTCCACTACGGGGCCCTGCAATAGCCTCCTCCACGAGCGAGCCGTGCACAGCAGCCCTGCATCCGAGGTTATCCTGGCCCCGTGGAACTCCAGCCTGAGCCGTTTATCGAATTGAAGCTTCAGTGTCTCCCTGGTCTTTTCACCCATGGGGTTCCTCCAGCCAGCCCCATCTGATGAAGCTAAACAAGGGGCTTTTGAAGTTATTTTACCGTCAATGCCTGCCTATGTTCCCGGTTTGATATGGGAAATCAGGGATAAAACTATCATTATTTCCCCGAATTATCAAACCCGGGAGTTTTCACGAATGTGCCCCGTTACCATGACGACCCGCGGTTGCCATTGGAATTGTTCATCGCTTCAGGCGTGCTTTGAATCAGCAGCCAGATGCCGGTGACGGGGCTACCAAGAAAGGCAGAAGGCAGGCCACATGTGCTAATCTGCCTTTTTGTCTTTCCAGTCCCGCAGAAAAATCACTCGTGGCGGCGCAACAGATTCAGTGGCGGGTGTCTTGACAAATGTTTAACGATGCCGTAATATCGGGGAACATAGCCGGGTCAGGGATAGCGGAACGATATAAGTACATGATTAGTTCCCAAGCTGCCAAAGCTGGAAAGCCGCTCCGCCCGAGGTGTTTTGGAGAGAATCAGGGTGTCAAGACGCTGGGTCGATTGATACCCTGATTTTATTATTAGGGGCATTAACAATCACGCAGGTAAACACCAGACGGCAGACAAGGGCTAGACTGGAGTCGCAACACAATACTGCTTTGCCGGGGTGGATGATAACCTTCATTGGGCCCGCTCTGGCAGCCCTGGTTATAGCTATATGAGGAAGAAAATAGCAGCAGAGAAGTAACCTAAGAAAGGAGAAAGTCAATGGACGAAGAACAAAGAAAACAACTGCCCAATTACGAGGTGGTGCCCCTTGAGTATGACGATATTGGCGTGGCCGCAGTACAGATGAATTCCAGGAGAGATATCGACCCCAAGAACCCGAGAAAAGGAATAAAGGAGAACCTGGACAAAGCACTCTTCCTATGTGATACCGCTTACGGTTTTGCCAGTATGTGGCCCACGGGCATGACCAATCTCAAATTACTGGTGTTCCCCGAGATGACCCTCACCGGCTATGACCGCAACTGGACAAGGGACGACTGGCAAAAGATTGCTATCGAAGCGCCCGGTGAAGAAACTGAGGCTATTGGTAAAAAGGCTAAGGAGCTTGGTTGCTACGTTGCCCTTGGCTCTCATACCAAGGACAAAGACTGGCCCGGCCATTACTTCAACACTTCGATAATCATAGACCCTAAAGGCGAGATTATCCACAAGCACTGGAAGGCCTACTGCAATGTGCCGGGTATGATTGAGTGGGCGACGACGGTCCATGACGTGCTCGATGAGTTTGTCGAGCGGTATGGCTGGGATGCGGTGTGGCCGGTAGCCCGGACGCCGATAGGTAACCTGGCTACCTATGTCTGCTCGGAGAGCTTTGCCCCGGAAACAGCCAGGGCCTTTGCCTTTATGGGAGCGGAGATACTGTGCCTCTGCATAGCCGGTGGTGGCCACGAAAATAAGTCGGGGAAGTATGTGCTTCAGTTTCGGGCAAACTGTGCCGCCAGCCTGGTCTACGGTGTCTATGCTGATGGGGGAAACGGTGATTCCATGATAGTCGATTACTTTGGCCGCATATTGAATCAGGCGAAAGACTGCCGGGATACCGTAGTTTATGACTCCATCCCCATCGCCTCATTCCGGGCCAAGCGGGAAAAGCCTTTCATAAGAACAGAGATTTACGCTCCGGTCTTGGAGCAGAACCCGGGGAGGCTGCCGCCCAATATGTATTCCAAGCGTGGAGTACCTTACAACAACGTGGAGGCAGTCTGGATGGCCAACGAACACGCAAGGTACTTTGCCACCGATACGGCAAACCGCTGAGGTAATCCGGCAGGCCGATATTGAACACGAAACTGTCCAGATGCCCTACGGGACACTCTGCAATCAAAATCTGGCCGGTCCCTTTTTTGGTGGCTTTATCTTCTAATTTGTGCACTGGGATTAGATTGACAAAGATACTCCTCCGACCAGGATTGATTATCCGAGTGTAGCTACCGAGGCGAGATGCATTATTTATACATCATAACGGGGGCGGCCATGGTAGTTTCTCTCATCGCCAGCCGGGAGAAAACACTCAAGGCACTAAAAATATCTGGCAAGAGATTCATGAATATTTTACCGGCGTTTCTGATTATGCTTATTCTTGTCTCAATCGTCCTCTTTTTAGTCCCCGATGAAGTCATTTCAGATTATCTTGGCAGTAACAATAAATTCGTTGGCGTTCTTTTTGCTTCTTTTTTGGGTTCCATAACTCTAATGCCTGGTTTTATCGCCTTTCCGCTAGCAGGCATCTTATTAGAAAAAAAGGTGCTATATATGGTTCTGTCTGCTTTTACCACTACTTTAATGATGGTAGGTGTCCTCACTTACCCAATAGAAAAAGAGTATTTTGGGGTAAAAGTAACCGTAATCAGGAATGTAATTAGCTTATTTATAGCTCTCGTGGTTGCGGCCATGACCGGTATTTTCTTTGAGGAACTTTTTTAATGAAGCGGAACGGTATTATTAGAATAGTTATCATAGCATCCTACGTTGTTTTCTTGGTTGTTTCCTGGATATTTGGCTTTGACCAAGGGATAGAAATCGGTGACAATTTTCGCGACTTTTCACTGGAGATGCTTAAGATATTACCCTGTGCTTTCATTCTGATAGGTCTGTTTGAGGTATGGGTAAAGAGAGAAACGGTAGAAAAGCATTTGGGTGAAAGGTCTGGCATCAGGGGATATATATGGGCTGTGCTGCTTGCCGGTACCACAGTGGGCGGGTTATACGTAGCTTTTCCAGTGGCTTACTCCCTGTACAGTAAGGGAGCCAAGCTCAGCGTTATTTTTACCTATCTAGGTGCTGCTGCAATTTGCAGAGTTCCAATGACAATATATGAAGCCTCTTTTATGGGGATAAAGTTCACGGCAATCAGACTATTGGTATCTTTGCCCCTGGTGATTGTAACTTCGGTATTGCTGGGGGACTATCTGACAAAAAGGAACTACAAAATATTGGAGGGAAAATGAGAAATGAACCGTTAAACAGCTCGGCACATTGTGCAACTGAGAGACAGAATAGAAGCTATACGTACCAGCGGTGGTGGGTGACCGGCGCGGTGAGGTACTTCACAATATGAGCCGGGTTAGTTGTTGACGGCCAGGGCAAACTACTGCTCCTCCTTTTTTCCCTTCAGGAACTCCTCTGCAATTCGCACACCTTCGTTAGCCGATATGTCCAGGGGCTCCTCATATACTGCCTCGATGAAGTCTCTTTCCAGTTCCTCAACATAGGCCCGGAACTCGGGGTTGTGGCTGGCCATGAATCCAAGCTTTGCCTCGAACTCCTCGGCCTGTCCATCAAGGTCGGCAAGGTCTAAATCGAGATAGAGCAGGCTGTTTAGCCTTCTTACCACCGCTCTTGTCGCCTTAGGGTTATGAGGGATGACAATATTGAACTCGGGATAGTAGGTTGCTCTGGCATGGATAATTACCATCGGCATTGGTCGGTTCTGGCAAACGTGGAGTAGCGTGGTACCAAAGCTGCCCGGGCCTTCGTAGCTAGTCGACTGCATACCATATTTTCGTATCTCCTCCTTAAGCTCGCGAGAACTGCAGGTGCAAGAAACGCTGGGCTCCTTGGTGTGTGGTGTCTTGTCAAGTACACCACCCAAGAGGTAGATTCTAACCACGGCAAACTGCTCAGCGACGCCCAGGATAGCCTCTGAGAACTCCTTCCAATTCAAGTTCGGTTCCGTGCCCAGGAAGAAAATCAAATCATTATCTGCATTAGGGTTGACCCAGTAGAAGAACTGGTTTCGGGGAAAACGATGCTCCTTAAGAATGCTGTCCTCAATTCTGACGTGGGGTCTGAGCGAAAGTTGTCCGGGCACCTGGAATATATGGAACCTATCGATGGGTATCTCAGCGAATTTGAGCGCCCCCAGTTTCTTTACCAGGTATTCCACACTTCCCGTGGCGGCCTCTCCACCATCAACCCACCCGCTGAGGCCACAAACCAGATAGGGGTGTCTCAACCTCGGATTCTCCAGGATTATCACATTCTCTTGTCTGTTCATGTTGTCCCCTCCGCTGGGTTCCTCGGCTCACCAATTTGGCTTCTGTCTCTACTTTAAACCAAGACTCCGCTGCTGTCCAGACTGCGGAAAAACGAGGTCAAGAGAAACGTGCAGGTTTCATAGCTACTCATAGGCGCCTGCACCGTAGGCCACCATGTGTAACGCCCAAGAGCGGAACTGTCGTTCAACTTTTGGGCTCAAAATGCTCTGAGATGAATGCATTCAGGCCTTCTTCATAATGTTTGCCTGAGGTGATGAATCCCTCATTATGAGTACCCGAAATTTCGAGAAATTTCTTCGGCTCCCGCGCTGTCTCAAATAGTCGGCGCCCGTGGCTAAAGGGCATTATTTCGTCATCGCCGCTGTGGACAATCAGAACGGGGCAATCTACTCTACCCAGGTACTCTGCCGTATTGTATTCAAAACGTAACAATAGCCTGACCGGAAGGTAGGGATACAGTGTGGCGGCAATATCGGGAAGGGAGGTGAATGTTGACTCAAGAATAAGCGCCCCCGGCCGGTGGCTCTGCGCAAGACACGAGGCAACCGCACCCCCGAGCGACCGGCCAAAAACAATTACCTGACTTGGGTTCACCTGACGTTCCTCAACCAAGTACCGCCATGCAGCCTGTGCGTCTTGGTAGGTGCCCCGCTCGGTAGGTTTACCCCTGCTCTGGCCATAACCTCGGTAGTCGAAGATGAAAACATCTAGTCCAAGCCGATGAAATATTTGAATAGACTCCAACCGGTGCGATATGTTACCCGCGTTACCATGACAGAATAGAATCACCCCTCTAGCGCCTTCACTGGGGATGAACCAACCGGAGAGTTCCACTCCGTCCGTGGTTTCAAAAGACACGTTCTGGAAGTCAAGCCTGAGGCTGCCCGGGTCGGTTAAAAGGACGCGTTCAGGAAAGTAAACATAGTGGGACTGAAAAACGAAGAGCAAGCCGGCAAGGATAATGTAGCCGCCAGCGATGGTGATAGCAATCCAGATGCCTAACATGAGAAGCCCTTTCCCTTTTACCAAACTTTGCCCAAGAGATTTCATTTGTGTGTCCGCATAGCCATATGCCCGATGGCTGAGCCACTTTTGTCACCAGGCATATGGAGCCAGAATTTAATTATATGAGCTAGGTAGGCAAGTAGGCAAGGGCAAAAGCCGTAGAAAAAGCTTTTCTGTCATCACAGAGAGGAATACTTCGAGCGGCAGGGAAGCCAGGTCATCGCCAAGAGGATAAAGATGTGATGAGTATCTTGAGAGACGGAACCGTGAGCAAGGTATGTTAGCGCAGAGAGAGCGATGAGGATACTAGCCAGGGTAATCAATATTGAGTTCCTCCTCATGTTTCACCTCGGCCAAGGTATGGTGGAGGTCAGCTATGTACTAGCTCCCCCGTTTCCTTAAGGTAGCGCCTGGTAACGGCAACTCTCAGGTGTTTGTGACTGTAGTCACCGTCTGTTTTAAGCTTA
>SDBU01001919.1_pt1 | contig 28660 bp, 29 predicted proteins | sample 2277071 | NCBI WGS metagenome assembly SDBU01 (sample SAMN10397929, study PRJNA504765) | marine sediment metagenome | isolation source: marine sediment core GS08_GC12, 126 cmbsf | place: Arctic Ocean: Gakkel Ridge, Loki's castle | collected 2008 | reverse complement strand
GATAGTGATTATCATGCAGAAATTACCGATTATTTAAAAACCAGCTGTAATATTAACGTCTTTCATCCCTCCGATTGTTATCAATACTAATTCCGAAATCACCAATCAAACTGTCTAGTTACTAACATTTTTGTTAACGAACTTTTTACCGCCACCAAAATAAACCTCCGCCTTGGATAGCCTCATCGCTGGCGTATAGACCCAATAATCGTGTAAAATAGCCAGAGAAACACTGGATAAAGCGTGCCAAAGCAGGCGAGGACTATTCCCCTACTAACACGCCATCAAGTATAGGAGCGACAATGAAAAAACGAGTATTCTCCGGCATTCAACCAACCGGCAACATTCATATTGGAAACTATCTGGCGGCAATCAAGCACTGGGTGGCTTCCCAGGTGGAATTTGATAATATTTTCTGTATTGTCGATTTACACGCCATCACGGTGCCCCAGGAGCCTAAAGTCTTAAAAGCCAAGATACATGAGGTGGCCGCTCTACTGTTTGCCGCCGGCATCGACCCCAAACAGTCCGTACTTTTTATCCAGTCCAGTATCAGTGCCCACAGTGAACTGGCCTGGATTCTTAACTGCTTTATCCCGATGGGATGGATGGAGCGGATGACCCAGTTCAAGGAGAAGGCAAGCAAACAGAAGAGTCAGGTTAGCGTGGGCCTTTTTGACTACCCCGCACTGATGGCCGCGGATATCCTGCTTTATGATACTGATGTGGTACCGGTTGGTGAGGACCAGAAACAGCACGTGGAACTGGCACGAGACGTGGCCCAACGCTTCAACTCAATATATGGCGACACTTTCAAGTTACCGGAGCCGGTAATCCCCCGGAGTGGCGCCCGAATCATGGGCCTTGACGACCCCACCAGCAAAATGAGTAAGAGCGAGATGAGTTCCGGTCATGCCATTAACCTGCTTGACTCACCCGACGAGATACGCTCCAAGGTGATGCGAGCCACCACTGACTCGCTGCGGGAGATTCGTTTCGATGAGAACCGCCCCGGTATCTACAACCTGCTCGTCATCTATGAACTCTTTACCGGCCTAAGCCGACCCGACGTAGAAGCTCGATTCGAGGGGAAGGGTTACGCCGACCTCAAACGAGAGCTGGCGGAGGTAATCATAGACGGTCTAAGCCCCCTGCAGTCCCGTTACCGGGAACTCATGGCGGAGCCAACCTACCTCAACTCCCTGCTGACCGAGGGCGCCTCCAGAATCCGTCCCCTTGCCGAGAAAACATTGAATTCAGTAAAAGACCGGGTAGGAATCGGTTAATCTATACCGTCAGCCGCCGCCTCATCGTGACCGGCGACAGGGAAAAGAAAACCGACGTCAGAAGAATGATAAAGGCAATATCCCAGAGAAGGCTGAGTTGAAATTCCCCGTTGAACAGGGCCGGGACAAGATGAACCACCGGGATTGGTGACATCAGCTAATTTGGGGCTTGTTCCAGATACCCGGCCAGCTCTCCGTCTACTCAAACACGCCTTCAGCAAGAAACCGCACAAACTCTTCGTCGGTCATACCGAGTATTTTGGTGTAGAAATACTCGTTGTGCTCACCAAGACAGGGCGACGGCCTTTTTATCTCCGCTGGCGTTTTCGACAGAATAAAGGGGGGATTTTCGTAGTAGTGGCGTCCTATTTCTGGGTGCTCCAGCTCTACAAAATGGTGACGGTACTGCAGTTGACGGTTCTGATACAGGTCCTGACAATTGCTTACTACTCCCGACGGTACGCCATTAGATTGCATCATCTCCATCACCTCTTCAGCGCTAAAGTTCCTGGTCCAGCCGGATACCAAGTCATCCAGCTCGTCTTCATTTTCCTTGCGCCGTGACAAAGTGCCAAACTTATTGTCCTTGCTCCATTCCGGGTTACCAGTAGCCTGACAGAAGCCCTCCCACTGTTTGTCGCTGAATACCGAGATAGCACACCACCTGTCCTCACCCTTACACGGATAGACTCCGTGAGGAGCGGCATTTTCACCGCGGTTGCCTGCCCTGCCGGGAACATGATTATTTACGATAAAGTCAAGTAAAAGTGGGGCTATGAATTGCACGCTGGTTTCATACTGAGAGAGGTCAATGTGCTGTCCTTTACCAGTTCTACGCCGGTAATCAAGGGCAGCCACTAGTGCCGCCACGGCAAAATAGTGTGAAACAATGTCAGTATAAGCGACACTAATCATGGAAGGGCCTCTATCCGGCCAACCCGTGAGATGGACAAAGCCGGCTAAGGAAGTCAGGTGATAGCCGAACCCCCTCTGGTGTGTGTGCGGTCCGTTTTGTCCCTGATTGGTAGTGCTGAACATAATAACCGACGGATTAATCTTGCATAGTTCATCGTATCCCAATCCCCACTGCTCCATTGTCCCCGGAAGAAAGCTCTCGGCTACAACATCTGCCCAGGCTACAATTCTCCTGGCTACTTCTATCCCTTTGGGGTGCTTCAGGTTAAGAGATATGCCATATTTGTTACCGTTATAAGCGGCATAGAACCCGGCACGATTGACCCCCGGTATGTTATCCTTATAGGGTCGCGTGGCTCTGGTAGCGCCAAGGTGCGTCATGGACTCAATACGTACCACAAATGCTCCGTGGTCGGCTAAACACCTGGTAACTATTGGCCCCGCCACTGACCAGCTAAAATCAGCGACCTTTATTCCTTCGAATACCTGTTTCATAACCCCCTCAAGCTAAATAACACTGGCCTGTTTCAAACCTGTTAATTCAGCCTCACTGAACCCCAGTTCCTGGCAATATACATCCACGTTGTGTTCTCCGACAAGAGGTGCGCGGCGCCTGATTCCGAAGCCAGAATCCGCTAATTTAACAAAGTTGCCCGGGTATTTGATTGCTTTACCCAACTCGGGGTGCTCTACCTGCTGCCAGAAGCCCCTCGCTTCAAGTTGAGGGTCTTTCGTTATATCCTCAGCAGTGTTCACCGGGCAAAACATTATGCCCCGCTTAAGCGCACCCGCGTAAAGCTCGGCTTGAGTGTGCTGCTGAAAAAACTCGGCAATAGGTTGCTGAAGCTGGTTAAAGTCTTCCTGTGTCGCCGTATGCATATCCAGAGCTTCCCAGTCTCTTTTTATATCATCAACCGCTACCCCTTCTTCCTCCATCCACCTTAAGAGAGCCCGATTACTGGGTGCGCCGGTAGGTCCGCCCATTATAGAGAACATCACGCAGCCATCCTTACATGGCCAGATCATTCTGGCTACAGCCCCGGTACCCCAAATATCAACGCGGAATTGCCCGGCGCGATGAAGCTGTGTCCCGTTTAGTTCCCAAAACGGGCGTATATGCATCAAGTTACCTAACAGGGCCTCAAGCATAGACACATCAATGTGCTGTCCCTGTCCGGTCAGCTGTTGATGGTAGAGGGCTATCATCGTTCCTTGAGCGGCGGCACCACCAGCATGGAGACATGCTTGTGGAAAGCTAATCGTAACTGGAGCTCTATCCTGGTCACCGCAATAAAACATTAATCCACCCATTGCCCAAATCGTAAGCTCTGAGCCCGGGAAGTCTTTATACGGCCCGGTTTGCCCGAAAGGGGTAATTGAGGTCATTATAATCCCGGGGTTGACCTCATTTAGCTTGGGATAGCCCAGACCTATCTTGTCCATATATCCGGGGGGGAAAGATTCGATGATAATGTCACTTTTTTTAACCAGCTTCTTGAGAATCTCCTTGCCGTCTTCAGTCTCGATATTTAGCGTGATACCCCTTTTATTACTGTTGTAGGCCCACCAGTACAGGCTCTTCTCTGAATCTATATCGTTATGGTAGAAAGGGCCGATGTTTCTGGATAAATCTCCCCCCGGCCTCTCTACTTTTATGACGTCAGCCCCCAGGTCACCCAGTATCCGGCCACACATAAGTCCCTTTTCGTCGGTCAGGTCTAAAACACGATACGGGGAGAGCGTTGCTACTTGTTCCACCTGTTTTGAAGCCATATCACACCCATCCAGCCAGCTAAGCTACCAACCTGTTTTAGCCAGCGTTCTTGCGTAATCAGACTGCTGAGCCCGGATAGCCGCCAGCTGCTCCTCAGTAAACCATTTAGCGAGGTTTACCCTATCAACCGGATAATGGGGTCGTTCAAATTTCCAGGCTTCGTTGTACGGCTTGGTAGCATCTAACGCCAGGCCGCCTTCCCAGCCACCGACCCCGCGCTGTCTTACCTCCATGGGCTGGGCAGCTATACCGCGCATGCCCCGTGGCCCCGTGATTATATCTCTATCCGGGTCTACTCTACTTTCAATTGCCCACATCACGTCATCGGCGTTGTAGATGTTTACATCCTCATCAACGGCTATGGCAAGTCGCAGTCCCGGCGCATCAGCCAGGGCCGCCATAAGTATGTTGCGCTGAAATCCCTCTTCCTGGGGTGTCTCCTTACGAACCTGAAAGATTACGCCGCTGCCCCACTTGAGATAAAGCGGAACGAACACATCAACAACTATTCCCGGAGCAATCCGCTCCGCCAATTCAAAGAAGCCGGCTTCCCTCAATATGTCAAACCCGGCATACTCCAGCGAGTGGGCTAAAGGTGTGTAGAAAATCGGTTTTTTCTTGCGACGGGTTATGGCGGTTACCCGGAGCTTGCGAACCAACCAGGACCGGCCCAGGTAGCCCACCCATTCCGGGAAGAAAGGTGTCATCGCCTGTCTGCCCACTTTCTCTGCCTCCTCACTCTCCCATACCGACTCCTCACCTACCGGCTCAAGGTAGCCCTCAAGCACTATCTCGGAATTGGCGATGGCGTAGGCATCTACCGTTTTCGCCTTAACAATCTCTATCGGTGTCCTTTGAAAGGCTCCGGCTATACCGAGCTCATCCATGCCGTGATGGACTATGGTACGCACATTCCAGGTACCGGCTACCATTTGAACTGCCGGGGACGGGTTCATGTTGACTGTTATTGGTATCCGTTCATACCGGTGTGTTTTGAACGCCGCCATTCCAATATGGGTTACTTGGGCCGTGGATAAAGATGCCCAATCCTTACCCCTGAAGTGTATTCTGTTGAACGACAGGTTACTGCCGTCATCAAAGTAAGGCCCACCCAGCAACTGAATGCCACAGCCGATGATTCGTCCCGCATCCTGCTCAGTGTGCTTAATTACTGGAAGCGTCGCCAAAACATCAATGTCACGGGTAATTACAACCTCCTGGCAAGGGGCATCATCGACTATCTTGGGGGGTAGCTGCTTTTTTATGGCATCGATGAACCGGAACTTTATCTTCTTCGGGTCATCTACATCAAAGAGGTCAGCTATCCTTTCCCTCTGGCTGAACAGGTTCCCCACATTATGAAAATCCGGATAGCCCTTGATATTCTCGAACAACAGAACCGGTCCACCCTCGAGTGCCTTCTGTATACCGGCTATCTCGTATATTGGGTCAACCTCCTGACTAATATGTATTACCTGTCCCTTACTGTCCAGGTACTCCAGAGTACCCCTTATGCTGGATATGTTTTTCTCACTCATCCGGCAACCCTCCCTTCAGCAAAAGATTCTATCATTCCTGCCACGAAAACACCAATGTCAGTGGCCAAAAGGCAACAGACTTTTTAATGCAAGGTGGCAAAATGTAGGCAATATTGCTGATATGGGAGGCTTTAGGGTATAATCTGAAGCCAGGAGAGGCTAGGACACTCCACCATTTCAGTGACCTTGGACACCTACTCCCACATAGCACCGGGATTACAAGAAGCCGCTGCCAAACGCTTCGATGAAGCTTTTCAAGGCAACAAAAAGAGCCTGTAAAAGAAACCGCCCATTAACAGCTTATTAGGCGGTACGGTGGCAATCGCTATCCCAAGGGAGTTAATGTGCCCGTGCAACTGTTCCCCTGACGCAAGTATTTCATGCTCACCTTAAACTGCTCGGCGAACCACATCGGATAAGTTCTCTGGCAGCCGATGAGGCAAATGTCATCACTATCTGGGAAACTTATTAATTTGCAGCGGGGCATGTTGACCACTGCTCTATGCCGAGTCATCTCAGATACAGAGAAGGGCCCTAACCATTGTAGTTGATATATCGTCTGCTTAGCTGTCATGGTGAAGGCAGAGCCTGCCGACAGTGCTCTCACCAGTTTTAATAGAAACAGGGCTGGACCAGCGTTTTTCCGCTTCAACGCCTCGACATGAGCACGCCCGAACTGCTCAATGCCATCTTCACCTAGCTGCCCACGGATGAAGCTGAAAGTGCTTTTGGCATGCCAGATCCAATTGCCGTAGGCAATCTCATACTTTTCCTCATATGAAGCATCCTCGGGAATGGGCTTAATCCCTTGCCGCCAAATCCCTTGGAGCTCGGCTACTGCCTGGTCACCCGAGTGTTTCTGTATGAAAGACGGGATAAACGTATCCGCAAGCTTCATATCGTCTAGCACATTAGCGTACTTCTCACTATATGGCATCTCTTTGACTTTTATCACCATAGCTCTCTTTTTGTCTTTAGTTTTTATTAGCTCAATTGTGGACATCAGTATAATGCTAAACTACTCTAATGTCAATAAACTATCCGAAATCACAGATGAAACCGTAAGTGTGCAGCTGTTATGGGAGCAGGCCCAAAAACTGTTTCTTATAGTTGCAGTAGGACGCAACAAATAGCCAAAATAGCACGGGTAGAATTTGGGTAGAAAACTAGCTTTGTATTTCCGTATTATGGTAAAATTCGAGACTAGGAGAGGTGTCCGAGTGGTTGATGGTGCCGCTCTCGAAAAGCGGTCTCCGCGAATAGCGGAGCGTGGGTTCGAATCCCACCCTCTCCGCCACCAGGGTGAGTTATGGAGAGGTGCTGGAGTGGCCTATCAGGCGCGCCTGGAGAGCGCGTGTCGCCTTTGGCGACCGTGGGTTCGAATCCCACCCTCTCCGCTTCCGCACAATAACACCAGACCGCTCACCGTCAAAAAGTGGGCTGAATAAATGCACGTGAACTGTATGCCTATGTGCGGAAACAAGATGTTCCAAATTGGCAGGAGTTGAATGAGTGCTATTGGGAGAAGCGGTTGGGTGAAACCGGGTACCGGTGCGCCGAGGCTCAGCTTTACCTAGTTTGGTGAAAAACGACGCTGGGCCATTCTCCACATAGGCACAAGAGATATCCAGTCTGTGGTATCGCCGGAAGTTGCTGAACCGCCGGTTTCGCTCACCGTGAGCGCAACGCGGCAGGTCCGTACACGCGCCTGATAAGCTTCTCCGTTAACACCGGTATTGCTAATCCCATTATCGCCGGTATGGGTCTCGTAGAATACTCCCATGTGTTCGGTATGCTCATGAAAAGTGCCTTCACCATTTATATTGTCGGGATTAAACCGGCTATCCTGGCTATTAGCTTCCGTTGCCATTTCAACATACCTCCTGGTTTATAGTCTCAGCATGATTCAGCAGTCTGTCCCCTAGTCCACAGTCAGGTAAAACCTGGGGGAAAGGCTACCGCCATCAACATTGGCACTCAGGCAGTAAAAACTACCGCCGTCAACGGTAATTTTGTATCTAGCGTAGCCGTACAGGCTAAAGCTTACGTTGCCATTTCGCAGGTTAATGAATGTCTCGGGAAGAGGCTCACCACCATATCCGGATGCCCTCACCCACTCACCAGCGTCACTCTCACCGTAGACCCCAACCTGAAGGATGAAGTAACGGTAGCCGTGGGAGAGCTCATCCACGTTGGTAAGGTGCAGGGTAACGGTAATATCAGCGATACTATCGGTAGCGTCAAGGTAAAACAGGTCACCGGCTGTAACGCTGCCCACTGCCCGGCCAAAGGCAACTGCGCTCGGTGCGGCTGAAGGCTCAGCCGCCTCTATCCGGATTTTTCTCTCCCCACCGAGTTCGTCTTCGTAGCTATAGGCATAAGCTACCGGCCATGGGGCCAGAAGCAGTACGGCTATGAGCGGGAATATTAACTTGGCAAACCTGTTTCTCATCCTGGGCCATCTCTGTTTTTAATCTGTTTTCAGCGTACCGCCAGGCTGAGAAACAAAGCATAAAAATCTGGGGAGTTCTATAAACATTCGGTAAAGATTTCCCGACAATAAAAAGGAGCGCCCTTCTTGAGGCGCTCTTGTTCATCTTCTTCTACCGTGAGACTCTGGCTGATATTACGTCTTTATTCCGATGGCTGGGAGACAACAAGCGGAAAGGAGACTCGGTATATACATTGAGGGGACTTTTTTACCCGTTGAAGAAAGCCTGAAAATCAGGGGAGGAATCCCAGATACCAGTTGGTAATGGTCTGCCCCCATAAAAGGGCTACCAGGCCCCCCGCGGAAAGGAATGGCCCAAAGGGGATGGAATCGTGGCGCTCCTTCATCCTGAAGAGGTGGTAGATAGCCGCTAGCCCACCTCCGCCAAGCATAGCCAGTGCCAGCGCCACCAGACCCCCGGGGAAACCGGTGATTATTCCAACCAACCCGGCAAATTTCACGTCACCCCAGCCCATACGCCCCACCCAGACAAGCGCCGGGATAAGGAGAATAACAAAGGCTACCACCCCACCGAGGAGGGAATAGGCAAAGCTGTCAGGCACGGTTCTCCCCTCAGCCAACCCTAAAGGATAAAAGGACGCCAGCACTGAAGTTACCAGACAGGCAGGATAGACTAGCTTATTGAGGATTAGCCCATGCTCTACATCTATTACTGTGATAGTCAGGAAGAGTGCAAAATAGAAGACGATTATACCCCACTGGGGCGTGAACCCGTATTTATCGTAAGTGAAGACAAAAGCCACCCCGGTAACCACCTCCACCAGCAAGGCACGGAGTGGAATGCCAGCGCTATCCTGGCGGAAATGCCCCTGCCGAAAGAGGTAGCTCAGGACGGGCAGCATCTCCCAGGGCTTTATGCCCCGTTCGGATGTTGCCTCACCTGAGTTCACGGGAAGCAGTGACACACTAGACAGCAGACGGTCAATCGCCAGGTTGAGGGAGCAACCAATACCGGCTCCCAGAAAGAAAATGATGAGGTGCACAAGCTTTTCCCCCTGATTTATTGCTTACTTCGTCGAGGGCTATTATAGCATCACGGTCTACTTTAGACCATAACCGCTAACTTCTCCCACGCCAGACAAATAGATAGGCCAGCAACCCTCGGGCTACTGACCTATGTTTGACCACGCTAGGTTTGAGCTAAGCGGTTGCTAAAGCTCAGTTGCGGTAAAGTGCTCCTTCTATACGTTCCTTCAACCCTTCAATGTCAAAGGGTTCGGTAAGGTAAGTTTCCGCACCCAGGTCAAGACCTCTAACCGCATCTTTCTTTGCCCCCCAGGTGCTGAGCATTATGATTGGCACCGGACACCATTGCCGAACGCGCAGACATAACTCAATCCCATCCATCCAGGGCATCAGGATGTCCAGGATTACAAGGTCGGGAATTTCCCTGTCCAGCCACGCTTCCAGGTCCCCGCCTACATTGCCCATGTTGGCTATATTAAATTCGCTCGCGGACAGACTGGTAGACAGAAACCCCGTTAATCTGGGGTCATCACTTATAATAAGGATTTTCTTTCTGGTTATCATATCATCCCTTCCTTTCTCTTTTTCAAATCCCGGTATTAAGTTAACACCGAGACGGTAAACAGCACATAAATGTCAATATCCTCAGCATAAACATCCTGTAAACATTAAAAATTATCGGAGCTAAGGGTTAACATGGCTGAGAGGGGACAGATTCTATGATAACAGACAGAGAAAGCACGTACGGTCAGGTTAAGGGCTAAACTGAGGGAAGTCTCGGGTAGCCCTGTAGCAAACTTCAGCGCCAGGGGACAGGCTTCATAGCCGGTTACCTGAGGAACATTTTGAGGGGAGCCATTTACCTAAAAGAGGCAAGTCAGATCAGGTCTTCAAATACGTAACGCCGTAAGCCGCCAAGCTAGGACGCTTGAGCAAAGTGGTAGCCTACGCCAGGTACGGTGATAATATGTTTGGGGTTTTCCGGGTTGGTCTCAACTTTCTTGCGCAGTCGACCGATAAAGACCCGCAAGTATTCTTTCTCTGAATAATATTCCTCCCCCCAAACCCGATGAAGAAGCATACTGTGGGTAAGAACTTTATCAGCGTTAACCACGAGTTGTTCCAGGAGGGAATACTCAGTGGGGGTGAGTTTTACTTCAGTGCCATCTACAGTTACTCGCCGCGTCGGAAAGTTAATCTCTATATTCCCGCTGGTGAAAGTAGACCGTGTAGGGGCTACCTGGGTGGCATTAGAATGACGAAGGGCAGTTTTAACCCGAGCTATTAGTTCGGCTACACCGAAGGGTTTGGTAAGATAGTCATCCGCGCCTAACTCCAGGCAATTAACCTTGCCCTTCTCGTCTCCCCTGGCGCTGAGCATTATGATGGGCACACGGGACCATTCCCGTATGCGACGGCACACTTCCACGCCGTCCACCCCAGGCATCATTATGTCAAGTACTATCAGGTTGACAATTTCCCTATCCATCATTTCCAGAGCTTCTTCTCCATCCACGGCCGTGATAACTTCATAACCCCGTGCTTTAAGATTAGCACAAAGGAGCCTTGAAATCGCCGGGTCATCGTCGACAACAAGGATACGCGTTTTCCCCATAGTTCTACTCTCCTTCACTGGTTGGTATGCTAAAGCTGAATTTGGTGCCCCTGCCGGGTTCGCTCTCCAGCCATATTCCCCCGCCATGAGCCTCCACAATACCACGGCAGATACAGAGTCCCAGGCCGGCACCCGGTTTATGGCCAACCGCCGGGCTATTTGCCTGGTAAAAGCGCTCAAATACCTTCTGGTGTAGCTCTGGAGGGATGCCAACACCCTCATCGCTCACGCTGACAATAACCTCCCCATCATCATGATAGGCCTCAATGGTAATGGTGGTTCCCTTCGGGGAGTACTTCACCGCGTTCTCAACCAGGTTGGTGAGCACCTCCCCGATGCGCCCCTCATCAATTTGCACCCTGGGTAGACCAGGCGGAATGTTAATCTGGAGACGGTGTCTTAACGTGATACTGGTCAGCCGGCCTTTTAATGAATCTATTACCTTTGCCAGGCTATTAGGCTGCTTTCTAACCTCCAACGCTCGAGCCTCAAGTCGAGACATCATCAGCAGCCCCTCGATTAAGGTGTTAAGCCTGTCCGCTTCATTATCTATTGTCTGCAGGAAGTCGCGCCAGATTGGTTCGTCAAATGTGACATCCGTTTGCAGGAGGCTGCTGGCAAAGCCCTTGATAGCGGCCAGCGGAGTGCGCAGTTCGTGAGACACGTTAGCCAGGAGCTCGGTCCGCAACACATCGAGTTCCCGGAGGGCTCTGGCACTGGATGCTTCTTCATAGAGCTGGGAGTTTCGCACCGCAATGGATACCTCCCGGCCAATAGCCACCAGTAGCTCCACCTCCCCCGGTGTAAAGGAGCGCTTAGCGCGGGTGGCGACCCCCATAACCCCGATATTCTCCCCTACCGCCCTCAGTGGAATGCCGACATACGACCGATACCCCCCCCCGGACAGAGAAGCTAAAAAGGGGTCGCCGTTGTCAGTGATGTTTCCGATAATGACCGGCTCACCTCGCTGGAAGATACTGCTGATGACACCGTGGTCAACTTCGATGTCCTTTATTTCCTCAACCACCGACTTACTGAATCCGTAATATCCCTCCAGTGTCAGGTGACTGTTCTCACCGAGACTGACGTAGCTGGCATCTACATTCATGGACTCGGCTACCTTCTTTAACGCTGAATCCAGGATTTGTGATAAATCAAGGGACTGGGCTACCACCTGGGAAACGGCAAGGAGGATACCGGCCTCACGGTTGCGTTGTGCCAGCTCTTCCAGCAGTCGCTTGTTTTCAAAGACCAGCCGCTGCTTTTCCAGCCCCCGGGCGATGACTGATAGAAGATGGTCCGGGTCTAAAGGTTTCTCCAGGTAAGCAAAAGCACCCCGGTTTAACGACTGCACCGCGTTGTTTACCGAAGAGTGCCCGGTCAGCATTATCGCCAGGATATCAGGGCTCAGGTTAAGGAGCGTGGATAGGAGCTCCGTACCATCGATATCGGGCAGACTAATATCCAGGACAGCCACATTACAAAAGTGTTCCTTAGCCCGGTATACCGCCTCACTCCCCGAGGGAGCAGTATCCACCTCATAACCTTTCGCCTGCAGGATGCTCCGGGCAACCTGCAGAAATCCGAGGTCATCGTCTACTATCAGTATTCGCTCTTTCTCGTTCATCCTGGCTCCCGGGAAATATCACCGATTTCTAATCTTGTCCACCAAGTCTGCTGCTGATGAAAGGTCAAAGGGCTTACGCAGGCAGGTGGTGGCTGAAGAGGCCAGAGCCCTGTCTACAGTATCGCTCACCTCGTCGCCATAACCGGTCATCATAACCGTCACCATGGTAGAATTAATTTCCTTCAGCTTGAGGAATGTTTCCAGTCCATCCATAAACGGCATCTTGACATCAATAAAAGCTATCTCGCAGGCTCTTTCCTTAGCTATCTGAATCGCTTCTTCGCCACTGCCCGCAGCGTCTACGCGGTAACCCTTGAGTTCAAAAGCCCGGGCCATAGTCCGGCGAAAGTCGTCATTATCATCCACGATAAGAATCGGTGAGCTCACGGTAGCTTCCCCAATCATCTCCATGAGCCGGGCCACATTCACCGGCTTCTGGACGGCACGGTATGCTCCCTCGTCCATGGCCGTTTTGATCTGCTCTTCTTCATAGTAAGCGGTCATCAAAATTACCCTGGCGCCGGGGTTAATCTCTCTGATTTTTCGGAATGCTTCCACCCCGTTCATCCGGGGCATAATAATGTCCATCAAGATAACATCGAAGGGGCGCCTTTTGAACTTGTCCACCGCCGAAGCTCCGTCCCCCGCTGTGTCAACGTTATAACCCTTCATCTTCAGAATCAGGGAGAAAGTGTCCAGTAAGTCCGTATTGTCATCAACTACCAGTACGCTTGCTTGCTCTTTCATGCTACTTTTACCTCCTTACTTTCCAGGGGGAGCCTTATGGTGAAGGCTGTCCCCTTGTCTACCTCACTGGTAACCTTAATGGTGCCTTTGTTTTGTTTGACAAGCCTTTTAGTAATGGCCAGACCAAGACCGATACCCTTAGGTTTGGTAGTAAAAAGCGGTTCAAAAATCTTGTCCAGGTTTTCTTTATTTATACCGCAACCGGTGTCCTCAAACTTGACCCAGACACGGTTCCCCTCGATGCCAGTGCTTAGCCGGAGCTCGCCCTTACCGGTCATGGACTGCACTGCGTTAGCGATGATATTGGCAAAGGTACGCCCTACCTGTTCCGCATCAACCATAGTCTGGGGAGAATCACCGGTTAAATTCTCTGTTACCACAATATCTTCGGGCACGACAACCCATGACAGGCTTTCCTTTACCAGACTGTTCAGGTCAACCTTAGCCAGAGACGGCGGGCTGACCCGGGTGAAATTCAGCAGGTCGGAGACAATCCGGTTTGATATGTCAACCTGCTGGTCCAGAAGCTTCAGGGTACTGAATGTCTCCCCATCCGCTTTGCCGTCCAGAGTCATATTGAGCAGGTATACGCAGTTCCGGATAACGTTAAGGGGATTGCGAAGCTCATGTCCTACCCCCGAGGCCAGTTCCCCAACCGCAGCCAGCCTCTCCGAGCGAATGAGCTTTTCTTGAGCCTCCTCCAGATCTCTGGTTCTCTTCTCTACCTCGTCCTCCAGCTGCTCATAATAGCCGTTGAGGGACTGCTCTAATTCTATCTCGCGAACCGCCCCGCCAATCCTCTCGGCGAGTGTCTTGATAAAGTGATCTTGCTTCCTCAGATAGGGGCTGCCACCAGTGGAATGTATTTCAACACTCCCCAGTACCTCACTACCCACCAGCAGGTCTTCCGCCATTTTGCCATTAGACGAATCTTCAAAACCCGGACTCTGGAACACCTTGTCCCGCACCGATATCCTCACTCTGGTTTCTCCGCGGCACTTTACTGCCGGCGGGACAAGCTCCGCCACTGAGGCGAGAAAGCCATCAACGTTTTGACTTTCCTCAGCCGCCCGGCCTATATCATAGAGACATTTAAGCTCATTCATACTTCGCCGGCGCTGCTCATCACCCTTCTGTAACATGGCTACTACTGAACCCACTGCGCTGAGAATAATAGCAAATGCCGTAGGCCGGAACAGGGTACTGGGATGAGAATCCAGAATCAGGGCATAGGGTATTAGAAACAGCATCACCACCAGCGCCGTTAGTACCGCCCCAATTACACCGAAGACATAGGCGGCATACACTACCGGGACAAAGAACACCAGGGCATAGAAATCAAGCCCGTAGAAGTCGTGAAGCCGGTTAAGGGTATCCTGGACAGATTTCCAGCCGCTAAGGCCAGCGATGGAAGGCAGGTAATAGACAATAAAACAGGCGAACATAATAATTCCGAGACGCCACAGGTGCTTACCTGCCCAAATGCCATTTACATTACGTTTATTCCTCATCTTCATCCCCCCTTTTTCTAAAAGTCCCGCTACTTCTCCAGCTCAACATCCTCTGGCACCTTTGTTGGCCCGCTTGATTGCCATTTATGCATTAGTGCCTTTACCTCTTCCGCGGCATTAAGTACCTCTTGCACGGTGATATCAGGCAATGAGGCGATAAGACCTTGGATAGGCGTCTCCTCTTCATCTCCCTGTTGCTCAAAGAGGCTGTCGGAGAACAGGTTCTTCCCTTCGCTCTCCGGTTCAACCGCCACCGCCTCATCACCACTTTCTGGCGCCTTACCTGACGGCTCATCACCGGGCGTCGGATTCTCTGATTGAGTTGACTGAGCGGAAGTGTCTTTTACGTCAGGTGTATCCTCGCCGGCGGTACTGCTCTTCTGAACGGAGGGCCCATCTCCTCTCCGGGCAGGTCCGTTATCTTTGTCACCCACCACCGGAGTAAGGAGGGCGTCGGCAGCCTGGGCAACTTCCTCATCCCCATCATCTACCACCAGGGGAAGAGGTATCTCCACTGGTTCCATCCTGCTCCCAGCTCCCCCCTCTCCCATCGGGGTAAGGAGGGCATCCGCCGCCGTTGCAAGGTCTTCGTCAGGCTTTTCCATGTTGATGGCATCGTCTTTCATTGCTACCTCCTTCTTCCCGAAGGAAAGCTCGAAACCAAGCCCTTTGATAAACATTCCAATCCTCCTCACTATCAAATGCGCCATACCCTATCATCCATCCGCCCCTAAAAACCACCTTAGCGAAAATGCCCTTCGCGATAAGCCTTGGATAGCACCGCATGAAGGTCGTAAAAGTTGGTTATTTTCTGTTCACAAATACGCTTCAAGATGCTAGCCCGCTGTTTAAGCAGCGAATATATCTCTCTTCGCCTATCCTCGGAAAGGCCACGCTTGGGCGCAATCTTGTATTCCAGCAGGTACGAGTTCAGGTACCCCTTGAAATCGAAGGAATCAGTTACCGGGTCCCAGACGAAGCTCTCAATAAAGGAGAAAGAATCTGAAATCGAGTCGTAGCTGATTATCTCGTTGATACTGGTCACTCGCCGGCCGGAACGCCCGTTCGGCAGACGAACCTGCTGGGCTATGACCACCACGTTAAGGTTATCAACATAGGACTTGGGTACATTTATTGGGTTGCCGGTAAGACGCTGGATAAGCTTGGTAACCGTAGCCGCATGGAAAGTGCTCATGGAGGCGTGGCCCGTCTGCATTCCCTGAAAGGCTATGGCCCCCTCTTCGCCGCGGATTTCACCAACAATTATTATGTTAGGCCGCTGCCTTAAAGCCGCCTTGAGCAGGTCAAACATGGAGACGGCCGACGCCTCTGAACTCTTGGCTGATTCACGGGTGACGCCACGAATCCAGTTAGGATGGGGCACCTGAACCTCAGGGGTATCTTCAATGCTTACTATCTTGGACTCGGGTGGAATGAAGGTGGCCAGAGCATTCATCAGAGTGGTCTTGCCGGAGGCGGTTTCCCCCGATACCCAGAGATTCATTTGCTCCTGGATGACTATGGAGAGATAAGCCGCCATCTCATAATTAAGGGCACCAGATTCGACAAGCTCAAGTATGCTCATTGGGATGGGCTGGAACTTGCGGATGGTGAAGTTGCTACCCCGCTTGGAGACATCAATACCATAGACAATATTAATACGGGAGCCATCAGCCAACGTGGCATCCACACAAGGGTTGCGGAAAGTTACGGGATGCTTAATCCCCTCAGCCAGCTGGATGACAAACTTATCCAGCCCCTCATGTGTTTCAAAGCCAATGGTCGCTCTGAGACCACCAAAAATCTTATGCTCAATAAAGATATTACCTAACCCGGAACACGATATGTCCTCTACATAGTTATCCCGTATTATCGGTTCCAGAACACCCATGCCCTCCAGTTTACGTCTGAGAAGGTATTTAATACTGCTGTACTGTATTGGGTTCAATATTATTATATCTTTACCTTTCTTACCCCCAACCAGAGAGCTAAAGCGACCGCCTTGCCCTTTGCCAGCGTTGACGGGAACCGGCTTGCCAGCGTTACCCCCACGAACCCTCACCAGTTTATCCACGATGTTCAGTATCTCATTAACTCGCTCGGCTTCATCGGTTATGTCTTCAAGATCATCAATAAAGTCAGCGAGACGTTCTTCTATATTATCCAGAATACCACCCATGTTCTCGGAAAGACCTGGCTCCACCGCGATATAGTGGTCCCTGATATCTTCGGTATTGGCCAGAATATGGATGAAAACCCCTCCACCCACCGGGTAGAGCAGGTTACGATTATCCATGTTTTTCATACCTCGATTAAGCACCTCAGTATATTCAGGTATGGCTACCTCCTCTTTCAGAAGTACGTGCAGGTACTGCAGCAGGTGCAGATTCTGCTTACATTCTTCCCAGAGCGGTTCGGGTAGCTCTCGATAGGTAGAACACTTATCCAGATTCTTGCCACATTCATACCCGCAATCGCCAGGACACACCTTTATTTCAAAGGGCAAGTAAATCAATCTTCCCTCCTAAACCTTCGCTTTAGATAGAGGAATAATTCGCATACCAATTTTGGGTTCTATTTCAAAGGTGACAATCTCTCCCGTAGGCCGGTCGGCGCCACGAACCTTAAGGACCTCCATAATTTTTGCCATTTTATCGCCTACCTGCTCCAGTTTGAGCCTCAAGTGCGTATCACACAGCGAACGGCTGCGGGCAAGCATCTCCTCCTCAAAGGCGTAGGAATGAGCCACCAATATAACCGTCCGCCCCTCATCGCACAGCCGCTTGCACGCCCAGAAGAAATCCATAACCGCCACCGGACTGCTGTGCGCCACCAGCAGTGTTATGGAGTCCACTATTAACAGGCTAAAGCGCTTGGGCAGGTTCCGCAGGTGGTCCGCTATAAGCAAGAAACGCTGGTTCCCCTGCCTCAAATTGCTTTCCAGAGTCACCGGATATATACGAAAGCGGTCCGCCAGAAAGTGGTCCAGCGTGAATAAGGAGAGGGAATCCATCTGCAGAATCAGACTCCTGATGGTATTCTCTGTGGTATAGTAGGCTACGGAGGTCTGGCCTGAGGTCAGAGCACCGTAGGCCAGGTGCTGAGTTAGAACACTCTTCCCCGCATCAGACTGACCTTCAATGAGACCCAGGGAACCGAAAGGAATCCCTCCGCCCAGCTTAACGTCTACCTCCCGTACCCCGGTAAGAATAACGTCCTTTTTAGTTTTTCCCTCAGTCATGGCAAACTATCTCCAATCTTTAACCAGCTCCTTGCGCCCCGGAGGACTGACTCAAAGAGTCGTCTCCACTCGCCTCAGGAGTTAAATTAATGCTGAACTCTTTCTCCACGCCACCAGTAGTCGGCAGCACCAGCTTCAATGTCACCGGCTTATCTTCTTCCTCCCTTCCTGGCTTGTCCTCTTTCGGCGGCACGAGCTCATCTTTTTCCAGCCGTACTGGCCCCTCAATACCGTATTCCTTCACCTCACTCTCACCACCAGCTTCATTTTCTGCACCGTCCTGAAAGGGCACTAAGAGCTGGAGCGGGGTACCACCTCCGGAAAGTATGCCGTGCAGTTCCAGAATCAACTGGCTCCAGACATCGGCCACATTACTTTCGGCTGATTGTGGAGTCATATCAGCTTCGTCGCTTTCGATTGGCCGGGATGCCATCGTGCCGATAAAACGGAGCACCCCTTCTTTAACCTCAGGAGACAGTCGCCCGTTGGCACTATGCATCTCCAGAAAAGTCGCCAGTTGCTCACTCATTAGTTGATTCCAAACACCGGCGGTACGGGCGTCTGACGCTTGTTCCGCTATTACGCTGGCGAAATGCAGGATGCTCTGTTTAATCTCCGGGGAAAGGTGCCCATTGACGCTATGCACCTCCAGAAAAGTAGCCAGTTGCTCGCTCATTAACTCACTTAAAACACTTGCCGAACGGGCATCTGATGGCTGTTCTTCCACTACGCCGGCAAAACGCAGGATGACCTTCCTTATTTCGGGAGAGAGATTACCGGTAGTGCCGTAAACATCGAGGAAGGTGGGCAACTGCCCAATGCCTATTTCTTTTGTGGCCACTGAAACCCAGCGAAGTAGATTGGCCAGCAAGTTAACCTGCGGCGTGGCTCCGCCAGCTTGTCCCGTTACTGGCTCCGGTATCTCCTCTTCCCTCTCTCTCTCTGGTAACCTGGCAGCCTCTCCCTCTTCAAGCTGCTTCCGCTGCTCCTGATTTTCAGATGGCTCGGAAGCTTCGGATTGAGGTGCCCCTTCTGCCTCCTTAAATCGTTCTGTAGTCGGTGCTTCAGCCTCCGGTGAAGACGGCTCGCCAACCACAGCCTGAGGTGAGAGTACTACTTCCCGCATTTGCACACGCGATGGAACTCCAGCCACAGAAGATGGGGCAGGCGGGTCTGGCTCAACCTGCCGGGTAACTGGTCTCTCTCCGGCTATTTCCACCGGCCCCCTTTGTAATTGTTGAGGGATGATACTACCTGCATCCAGAGATAACCCGCCATCAATAGCCAGCCGGCTGGTTTCACCCATTTCCAGCCCTTCCACGGGTGAAGGCGGTACTTTAAGGTTAAGCAAGAAATCGCGGACATTGGTAAGGGTCTCCTTCAACTCCCCCTTCATTAACTTAACTTCACCTTCCAGTGTTTCAACTTTCTTCTCGATTGCCATGCTGCTCCACCTCCTTCCCGGAATCACTTAGGCCGGGAGCTTTCTTCCGCTCAAATGGTTTTAGCGGATTCTGGGCCTCCAGCAAAAAGGCGCGAATGTCCAGTAGAATCTTCTTCAACTCGTCCTTGGTCACCTGGAATTCATCTTCTAGCTTTTTTAGCCTCTCATCTGTCTCCATGTTTTCCTCCCGTTTATATTTCGATAGAACTAAACATCATATTGGCCATTATGGGCAGAAGGACCAGGCTTATACCGGAAATACCAGCGGTAATCCCCAGGTTATAGAGAATCTTATACCGGCTTCCACCATCAGCTATACTGGGGGCGATAGCGTTGGCTAAAGTGAACACTATCACCAGAGGCAGCACCAGGGTTTGCATCATCTCCAGGCCGAAGAAATTAAAGCTGCTGAAAGTGCTCACTGAAGGAGCACCTGATATGTTGGGCATGGTTTCCTTAGCCTCAATCAGCAGCCTCCCAAACATAGTTATGACCTCAGTAATGAATATTAGGAGCACGACAACTGAAGCATGCATGGTGATACAAAGCCACTGGAAAGGAACGGATACCGTCTTTCGTCTGGCGCGAAGCATAGAGATCCTATCGGCAAAGAGCGAGGCATGATACCCAGCCTTCTCCGGTGCCCCACCAAGGTCTATCGCGTCATAAAACATACCCACGCTCCGGTTGGCCAGTTCACTCCCCGTCTCGTCAACAAACTTCTGCCAGCAAAGTTCATTCCTGATACCAGAAAGAAACCTGATATATAGCCTTTTTACCTGCTGCCTCAGCACATTTATGGCATCCAGGTCAAGCCGGCCGATGGCGTCTTTAACCGTTGTCCCTATTGCCGCGGCGACACCACCGAGAGACCTCAAGAAGGCCCCCACCTCGGCATCCCGCTTAGACACTTTTTTATCATCTATTTTGCTTACCACCCCTACGGGGAAAATCAAGGCGGCGACAGCCAGCATTGTAAAGCCTAAATGTACCTCCATCAGCCCAAGTCCGGCAATAGCAATGGCTGTAATGGGAATAGTTATCCGATATAGCCTGCGGGCAAGCTTTTGCTCCTTGGAGCCAGCCCACCCAAGCACCATCACCTCTCTTGGCGCCATGGTATATATCAGCCATATTCCCACGGCAGTTGTGGTGATAGAGGTAACAACTAGCCCCATGATAAAGGCTGTTTCTACTGTCCATATCATGGTTGAAACCACACCAACAATAATCACCAGGACTGCTGACAGGATTAGCGAGACATAGGCATCAGTCCATAACCGCAGAGTTTCCAGCTTTCTGCCGTACTCGTTGTGGTAGGACTCTGCCTGGGCCTCTGCTTCCCGGACCAAGAAATCAGCTTCCGGTTCCCCGGAAAGAAGAGAGCTGGAGAAACGAAGGAGCAACCCCTTCATCTCCTCTTCATTGGCTGATTCCCCCACTACACGGCAGGCTTTGGCATAGTCATACTTAAATCGCTGGCAGACAAGCTCCACCCTTCTGAAGTATTCAGATGAAGCACAACGGGTTTGAGCGGCGCGGGCAAAGATCAGGTTTCGCGGCACACCAGCCGAAGCAATAACCGACATAAAAGAGAGCTGGTAAAGCAGGTCAAAACTCAGGTTATGGCTACTGCTCCCATTCCTCCCGTTTGACCTCTTTACTTTTCCGGTTAGCTTCTCTCTAAGCTTTCCCAGGTCCATGCTCTCCTACTCCCTCGTGCCTTTCAAACAAAGGCAAATACCTATAACTAATCACACGCTAGCGGGTAAATGAAATTGAGGCCGGAACGCCGTTGGGAGTGGAAATAACCACGTCACCCGAAGTATTGTTTTTCACCGACGGGCTGAGTTGTGCGTCAATCACCATCTCCTCTCCCGGGCTCAGTATTCCCGGCTCAAAGACCTCCGCCGTCAGATTCTCTGCGCTCAGGTAAATCCCGTTCACCGTCCACTCGTTATTACCCGGTGTTCCGTCAACGTACGGGAGCCATGCTACCCGATACGCGCCACCCTGACCATAATACTCGACGATGACATCCCACTTGCTGAAGCGGGCCAGCTTTACCTGCCCGCTGTTCCTTAGCGCCACCTCCAAGGTTTGTCCCCCTTGCCCTACATCTGCTGTCAGTGGGGTAAGCTCTGTCCTCATTATCTCCCCATCTCGCACCCCTATTGCCGCCACTCCCAGGCCGGTACTTTCCGCTGAAGAGAGAAAGCCCTGGGACATGGTCATCCCACCGACTACGATGAGCGCGATACATATTATTGACACTACGGCTATCGCCACGGTTCCTCCTCCTGTATGCTATGGCTGGTTGGAGAAGATAATCGAGGCCGGAATGCCACTGGACGTAGAGGCAACCAACAAATTGGTTGTGCCTACGCCAGTTGCCGGACTGACTCTCGCCTCAATAACCATCTCCTCTCCCGGGTTTAGTATCCCCGTCTCAAAGACCTCTGCCGTCTGGTTTTCTGCGTTCAGGTAAATACCCTTCCTTCGCCATTGGTTATCACCTAATGTTATGTTGTCAGTGTAGGGAAGCCATTTCACGTAATACGTACCGCCGGAATCATAATACTGGACGATGACATCCCACCTGGCGAAATCGCTCAGCTTGGTCTGCCCGTTGTTTCTCAGTGCTGCCTCCACCCGGTTTGTTGCCGGCATGGTAGCACTGAGGGTGGATAGGTCTGTTCTCATTATCTCTTCATCCCTCTCGCTTATTGTTTCCAGTCCTAGAGTGGTAGTATCCACTGAGGAGAGAAAGCCTTGGGACATGGTCATTCCCCCAACTACGAGAAGCGCGATACATATTATTGATACAATAGCCGTTTCCATGTTCCCCCCAGGCTACATACTAAAGTAGTACTCATCTGATATCCCGTTGGGTATGACCACTTTGGCAAAGTAAGTTCCCGTACCGGGGTCACTATCATAGGTAATGGTGATTTTCAGAGTGGCACCAGTTTTCCACTCGGTATCATTTTCTATAGTGTAAGCCCAGCTTGGATAAGTTCCTCCGGCATCATCCACATAAGGAATGCGGGAGAAGTCACCTTCTTGCCCAAAGAATAAATCGCTCTCCCCAATAGACACTATCCGCGTGCTTCCTACATTCTTCACCCAGATATAGACCGTCAGGCGGTCTGCTGTATTAGCCGCGTGCAACACGTTTATCCGGCTTTTCATCCTGTCGTCTATCTTATCCGACATACTGACCATAGCCTGGCTGGAACGGTTCACCATCGGAAAGACGCTATTGAAAATGAATATCATGCTAATTACCCCCGCCAGGATTAATAGAGCCGTAGTTATGGTCTTGTCCACAAAAGACCTCCGTCATCCATTCAAAAAAGCGCCGCGTGCCTGGTCTTGTCATCCCTACCCCTTACACAGCTTCTTCTCTCAAAGCGGGCAACCTCCCTCCCAACCACCCACAACCCATGGGTGGGGGCACAGCTAACCGGCCCCCACCCATACCACTTAAGGCTGACTAGTGCAGGTTCATTATGGTGTCAATCCAAGCAGGCGTGGTGCGCTCAATTTCCAGCACAGCACCGACTGGCGTAGCCACTATTAAGCTGAAAGTCTTGTTCACCGTCAGGTCGGTGGTGAGAGCATTAATGAGGTTGCCGCCATTGGAACCTGTGGTCGAGCTCCCTATGGTGACTTCGAACTTTTCATTTTGCTCCAGCAGGTCGTCAGCATCGGCGTTTCCCAACTTGGTAATCGTCCAGTAGAGGTCGGTCACCTCCTGGTCCTGGTCAACATAGTTGATTACCACCTTGTTGGTGCTGGCGACGGCTGCCACGCCACCATTGGCCGATGTGTTTGCTGTCGGCGGAGTGAAATCCATTGCTTCTCCACCGAGGACACCGGATATAACGAAGCTTATCTGCTTTATGGTGCCGCTAGCGCCGGTAGAGTTAGCGGTGGCGATAATACCGCCCCTGAGCTCCAGGGTGCTCCGGGCTTCCTTCAGCCCGGCGTAGACTGCCTCCTGGCTCTTCTGAGTAGCGAACAGACCGGCGGAGAGCACCGTATAAGCAAACACCGCCGCCACTACCACGAAGGCGATAAGGATGATGGCGGTCTCCAGCCCGGTTATCCCTTTCTGCCCTTTGTGTAACTTGAACAACTTTCGCATCATTTTATTTGCTTTCCTCCTTACCAAGTTTTTGTGCGGGAAGTACTCTTCCCACCTTGTTTCACCTCTTAAAGGGCGTTACTAATGCAGGTTCATGATAGTGTCGATATAGGGGGGCGTGGTGCGCTCAATTTCCAGCACGGCACCGACTGGCGTAGCCACTATTAGGCTGAAAGTCTTGTTCACCGTCAGGTCGGTGGTGAGAGCGTCAATGAGGTTGCCGGCACCGGAACCCGTGGTAGAGGCCCCTATGGTGATCTTGAACTGCTCATTTGACTCCAGCAGGTTGTCAGTATCGGCGTTTCCCATCTTGGTAATCGTCCAGTAGAGGTCTTTGAACTCCTGGTCCTGGTCAACATAGCTGATTACCACCTTGTTGCTGCCGCCGCTGGCGGCCAGTCCGGTAGCATTGTCCGCGGTTGGTGGGGCGAAATCAATTGGTTCTCCACCGAGGATACCGGATACCACGAAACTTACCTGCTTTATCTCGCCGTTATCGCCGGTAGAGTCAGCTATGGCGATAACACCACCCCTAAGTTCCAGGGTGCTCCGGGCTTCCTTCAGTCCGGAGTAGACTGCCTCCTGGCTCTTCTGGGTAGCGAACAGACCGGCGGAGAGCACGGTGTAAGCAAACACCGCCGCCACGACCACGAAGGCGATAAGGATAATGGCCGTCTCCAGTCCGGTTATCCCTTTCTCGTCCTTCCGCATTCTCTTTAAGAATCTCTTTAGCATTTTTCCTCCTCTGGTTAACTAATTTTGCAACCGGACAAAACGCGGTTACATTTCCTGAAACATGATTAATGTCGCTGGCCTCACCCCCTTCTTTAATTTAGTTCTTGAAGGCAAAATAGTAACGGTGTAAGCCTCCCTTTTATCAGCCAAACATTTACCACCTCCTCAGTGCAGATTCACTATCTGGCTCACCCTGGCCGGAACGGTCCGCTCGATGGTGAGCACCGGCCCGTTAGGCGGCTTTATCTCGATGAAAAACTCGTGGTAGCGTCCCAGTTTTTCCGCATCAGAAGAAGCGTTATCACTCACTACTGACAGGTCTATGGTAATCATGTACAGCTCGTTCGGGTCCAGCATGGTGTCGTTGTCAGTGCTGCTCAGCTTGGTCGTGGTCCAGCTCAGTATAGGATACTGGTTATACTCGTCAACGTATGAGATAATCACCACGTTGTTGCTGCCAGAGGTGTCGGTGAAATCAATTCCTCCGCTCCCCGCAGTGACCCCCAAAGTAGCGTAAAGCGTTGTCCCGTACCCACCCACCATCTCGAGTAAGACGCTTCCCTTCAGCTCCAGGGTGCTCCTAACCTCATCCAGCCCGGCGTGGACCGACTCCTTGACTTTCTGTGAAGAATACAACCCCGCCGTCAGTACTACGTAGGCCAGTACTGAGGCAACCATGACAAAGGCAATGAGGATAATCGCTGTTTCCAGGCCGGTGACACCGGACTGGTCCTTCTTCAGCCGCCGTATCAGTCTCATGAACATAATCTTCCCCCCTAATGCAAAAACTCAGGTACATTACAATCTACCGTTCAGAGCTATTCAGGCACCACCAAGACATCCCCGATTTTGACAAATAACCTTCCCCATTTTTATTGAGGGTTTACCCAGTACTAAAGTCGGGAGCATCCCTAGTAATAAATGGTGGTTAGCCCCTATTGCAATCAATACACTAAGATGGAACAATTGAAGAGGTTCCTCACCACAGGCCAAAACCCGTGGATATACATAGAGAGTGGGGTTAATTAATGGAACAGAATTTGCCACATGGCGAAATGATTATTCAGGTGCGGGCTAATTTGGGAATCCCGCCCGCCCATAAATAAGGAAATCAAGCTTGTTTGGCGTTAAGTCATAACGGTCTACCGCCGGCACCAGGCCATGCGGGGAGAGGTTAGAGGATGTCCGATACGAAATCAAAGACGATAAGACTATTCGTTGTGGAGGAGCAGGAGATCTATCGGGAGTTGTACAAGTCTATACTCCCTTCAATGGCCTCGGTTGAATTACTCGATGTTTTACCCAACGGAGAGATAGCCGAAATGAACCAGATGATGTCATCACTCCAACCGGATGTGCTGCTGATGAGCACAAAGAAGCTGGAGAAGCCAATCATCGCTGAACTGGAACAAATCCGTGTAACTTACCCCCAGATTGGAATCGTCCTCTTACTGGTCTTCTACACTGCTCAGGATATCGATTTACTGCGCAAGCTGGCGCTGGCGGGCAAAGGCGGCATGGCACTCTTCCTGAAGCAATCACTGGACCTAACCGAGCAGCTTTTCGGCATCATCACGTCGGTTAACCAGGGACAGATTATCCTTGACCCCCTGCTCACATCCCTCTTTCTCATGGAAAAAACTGAGTATCCCTTCCTGAACCAACTCACCGCCAGAGAGGTGGAGATCCTCAGCTTACTGTCCAAGGGATACACCAATTCGTCAATAGCCGGTGCTCTTTATATTGACGTCAAGACAGTGGAGCACCACATAAATAGCATGTACAGTAAGCTGAAGACAGCGGCCGACTTTAATGACAGGCACCCACGAGTAAGTGCGGCCCGGCTCTACCTCGAAGCAACCGGAGAGCTATTAAGCCCGGAGATACCAGACAGCAGATTAGTCCCCTCTCATACCGGCTAGAAGCCACGCTGACCACTCCACAGGTTTATCCGACAGCAACCTGGAGACACCCTCAAACCAGCCACATCAACATTTCCTTTATGTTCCAGACAACTACCAGAAAGAGGAAAGCAATTGCGGGTAGAAGAAGCTTACCCGGGGCCAGCCAGGCAATAAGAAGCGGCACGGCCCCTTTGATAACTAGAAGTAGCCCCGGCACAGCGAGCAGGTTTCTTGTCACCGGATTTAGCTCATAGAGACCGATTGAGGCAGCCACTGCCGTCAGGACAAGGTCAACCTGGCTAAGCACCACAAAAGCAACCTTCTCCGCCACGCACTGGCTAAACGTACCCGCAGACCCCCACAGGCTGGCTGTCATCACAGTATTATCCGTCCCGCGGTGAATGTACCAACTATCCCCCACGCTAAGTATAGAGTAACTTATTCTCGATTATCAAAAAGGGTCCGTCAGTTAAATACCACAGAAATCATGAGACCGCTTTATTTCTGACTGGAATCGAGGTAGCGTTTATACCAGACCAAATGGCGCAATACCCGGGCCGCACGCCGCGGACTGGTATAGGCCGGGATTTTTTCTCGCAGGAGGTAAGTATTTGTCTCCAGGTCGTTTACCGGCATTACCACAAATACCGGCTTGCCGCACTCCGCTACCCGCTGTCTGAGCAGGCTCAGGTTCCTCTTTTGCTTCTCCTCAAAAATCTCTATTTCCTCAGTATTGAAGTGAAAGATTCTGGTGAGTAAGTTCGTGCCAAAGGCCACCGGGGCCTGCAATAAGACAGCGTCTATATTATCATCCTCCATCAGTGCCCAAAGAGAGGAAAGGACAAGCGAATTGTCAACCGTCGCATTTATACCTACCATATCAACCGGATTGGCACCGGGCCAGCGTGACGGTAACAAAGCACTCAATTTCTCTATAGTCGCTGACGTCAGCGCGGCTACGGCCAGTCCTTCGCGTTCACAGTCTTCTGCCGCCACCACCCCCAAACCCCCTCCAATAGCCAATATACCTATCCGGTTGCCGCGAGGCAATGGCTGATGAAGCAGAGCGACAACCACATCGCAGAGTTCGTCATCATCATCCACTTTTATCACTCCGGTCTGACGGAAGGCCGCAGCGTAGACTGCCTCTGAGCCGGTTAAGGCTCCGGTGTGAGACCGGGCCGCCCGGGCCGACTCCGCAGTTCCACCAGCCTTAATCACTACCACCGGCTTTTTAGCCGTTACCTCTTTAGCCAGCTTGAAGAAGCGTCTACCCTCTCTTAACCCCTCAATATAGGCAGTAATTATTCGGGTATTCTCGTCTCCTGCCAGATATTCTAAGTAGTCCTCCAGACGCAAGTTAGCTTCGTTGCCCGCGCTGATAAACTTACTAAAACCAATCCCTAAATTCATACCAGCGAGAAGTATCCGGTTACCCAGGTTGCCACTCTGCGTTATGAGAGCAACCGGGCCGGGCGTGATTTCCATTGTCCAGGCAAGTGTTGAGATATGCGATGAGGTATCAGCATGCCCCATGGTGTTTGGTCCGATAAAGCGTATGCCCCCTTGCCGGGCAATATTGACCAGTTCAGCTTCCAGTTCGCTGCCAGACTCACCCGTTTCCGAAAACCCCCCGGAAACAACCACGGCGGCTTTCACTTCCTTCTGAATACATTCCTGAAGTACGGTTGCCACCAGGGAAGCCCGTACAACTATCACCGCCAGGTCAATTGAGTCGGGGATATCACTCAAGCGGGCGTAAGCCGCCCGGCCCATAATTTCCGAGACATTGGGATTCACCGGGTAAATGTGTCTCTCCTCTGAGGCAAGGAGGCGCCACATTATATTATATCCCCATGTTCCCGGAGTGTTGGATGCGCCAATGAGGGCTACTGAATTTGGAGCAAATAGATTCTGCCAGTGGCTATTTTTATTCCGTCCAGTACTATTCCAGTTATTCAATATTCCCTTTAAATTCTACACACTATGCACCGGCATGTCCAGTTCTACCCTTCTTATCCGCCTATCAGAATTCAATTTCCCCGGTGCTTATGCTATGATTAAGCTACAAGGTAACCACTAGCCCATTGCTACCCGGTATTAGAAGGAGCGGACATGCCCCTGGACAGCTCACAACTGGACAGTGTTAAACAATGGATAGAATCCCACAGCCCAATTTTGAACTGTTCCGGTTGCGGCGGCATAGAATGGGCAATACAGAATGAGCTTGCCTTCTCACTGCTGGTAGAACCCAGGGATGGCAGCATCAGTCGTAATAAAGGTTATCCCATGGTGGCGGTCACCTGCAAGAACTGCGGCTACACTGTTTTTTTCAATGCTATCCAGATGGGTATAATGGAGCGCCGTTAATTAAATCATAATTGTATTCATTTTGACCCCATGCTAGAATGGTATTGCTTATAAAATGGATAAGAAAGACATTGAATACTGGGTGGGCTTTAGCCTTATACCCGGGATTGGGCGGGTCAGGTTTACCCAGCTAGAGAACTACTTTGGCACTTTAGAGAATGCCTGGAAAGCCAGACCGGTTGACTTAAAACAAGCCGGGCTGGACAGCAACTCAATCAGCGCTATCACCCACTGGCACCCCAAGATTTCTCTCGCTGCGGAAATGGAGAAGCTGGACCGCTACAAAGTGACGGTGCTCACCTGGCATGACGATGATTATCCGGCC
>SDBU01001918.1_pt1 | contig 28662 bp, 14 predicted proteins | sample 2277071 | NCBI WGS metagenome assembly SDBU01 (sample SAMN10397929, study PRJNA504765) | marine sediment metagenome | isolation source: marine sediment core GS08_GC12, 126 cmbsf | place: Arctic Ocean: Gakkel Ridge, Loki's castle | collected 2008 | reverse complement strand
AACAGTAAGTCATTGTGTAATAATCAGTTAGGTGATTATTTAAGAAAATCAAAAAAACAGATTTTCTTAAATAATATATGCCTAACCTCAATTTTGCAGGAGTCTTCTGCCTAAATACAATAAGAAGGTCTCCTGTGAAAATATAATTTAGGTTGTTATCAAGCAGGTCGTGATGACTCAAACCGAAAATCAAAAGACAGCCAACAGCAGCACGATATTAGGGGTTGATATCGGAACGACCAGTATGAAGATGGGCGTATTTCAGATTGTCGAGAATACGCTGAGCCTGGTTAGACAATTCACGCAAGAGTACGGGGTGAATATTTATAACGACGGGTTATTTGGTGATATCGAACAAGACAAATGGAAGAGGGCCTTTGCCGCCGGATGCAAAGAAATGGAGGACCTTATCGTCGATGTCGATGTTGTCTCACTTTCCGGGACCACGCCCGGGCTGACGGCCATGGATAAGGATGGCCAAGCCCTTTACCCGGCCATCTTGATGCTTGACCAGCGTTCCCGCAAGCAGGCCCGATTCATAATAGAAACCGTTGGAATAGAGCATCTTTTAGAGACCACAGCGAATATGCCGGTCGCGGGCGGATGTTCGTTAGCGAGCATTCTTTGGCTCAAAGACAATTGTCCCGAAATCTTTGGCAAAACTTACAAGTTCGGCCATTCCAATACGTACATTGCTCATTGGCTGACGGACAGCTTTGCCATCGACCCCTCGTCTGCATCGCTGACGGCCCTGTACAATACCGTTTGCAACGACTTGGCCTGGAATGAGGATATCGCCTCGACTTTTGATATCTCACTTCACCAATTACCAAAAATAATCCCGGCGTATGAGAGTGTCGGCCGAATTAGCAAGTTACCCGCGCAGAAATTGGGCTTCAGGAAGGAGCCTCCGGTACTGATCGGTGGTAATGACGCGGTATTGGCGGCTTATTCGGTGGGAATTAACGAACCGGGAGACATAATTAATGTAAACGGCACCTGTGAAATCAATCTGGTATGTCTTGATAAATGTCTGGCCTCTGCTAATTACAATATCCGTGCTCACGTGCTCGGCGATAGGTGGCTCACCTTGCATGTTATGAACGCCGGAGGCAAGGCATTAGACTGGTTCAGAGAGTTATTCTGCAGTGAATTGAGTGCTGAGGAATTTTACAACGGCTTCCTTCCGCAGGCAATCAAGAACTGGCTCGATCGCCAAAGCGGCGTTACTTATGTGCCTTATCTTATGGGTTCGCGATACAGTCTGGAGCCGCTTAAAGCTCAATTGTTAGGATTGACCCAGCAAACCACCGGTGAGGAGATATTAGCTGGGATTGTCAGAGGACTATGCGAATATCAGAAAGCACACTTGGAAGAGATTGGCAAGAACGTGCCCCTTCAAAATGTAATTCACGTGACCGGGGGGGCGACAAATCCCGCTTTGATGCGGGCAAAATCAAAGTGGATGAGGGACTGCGAATATGTCCATAATGAGCAGTCATCTATGAAGGGGGCTGCCATGCTTGGTCAAAAATATCTTGATAGTGCCTAAAGTTATTTTTTTTAACTTTAGCTCACTTTAGAACGTTATCCTATTATCTGAGGGTAAAACATATTATGTTCAATCTGCACCCACTAATAATTCTTGTTGTCGGCATGCTGACTGTCATACTTATGATTACGTGGTTGAGGATGAATGCTTTTATCGCGTTGATTACCTCAGCCGTGGTTGTTAGCCTGCTTAGTCCTGGTGATATGGCTGAAAAGATCAGCCGGGTGGCAACAGAATTTGGCAATACGGCAGGCAGTATCGGTATTGTCATCGCTCTGGCTGTGGTCATCGGCAAGTGCATGATGGACAGCGGAGCAGCGGACCGCATCGTCAGAGGATTCCTGTCCCTGCTTGGGGAAAAACGCAGCTCTACAGCGCTTATGGCCAGTGGTTTTGTGCTTTCGGTCCCGGTATTCTTTGACACAGTTTTCTATCTGCTCGTGCCGTTGGCGCGGTCCATGCACCGGCGGACAAAGAAACATTACCTAAAATACGCGATGGCCATTGCAGCCGGCGGAGTGGTTACCCACTCCCTTGTCCCGCCAACTCCCGGGCCGCTCATCATGGCCGACAACCTTGGCATTGATATCGGCGTTATGATTATGGTTGGCGCATTGGTGGCGATTCCTGCCGCCGTCGCCGGAATGTTGTTCTCGGGGTATGCAGACCGGCGAATGAATATACAGATGAAACCACTTAGCGGCGAGCTGTCTGAGCCGGAGCCGCTCGAAGACCATCAGCTGCCGGGGCTATTGGTGTCACTTTTACCGATTATTCTACCTGTGCTGCTGGTCTCGACCAATACAATTGTCCGCACGATGGCCAAGGGCGCTGCCGAGGGTTCGGGCTTAAGCCGGGCCGTTGGCATAACCGCCGTATTGGGCAATGTGAATTTGGCGATGCTTATGTCCACTGCAATTGCCATGTGGATGCTCAAGAGCAAGCGTGCCCTAACGAACGTGCAATTGGCGAAAGTTGTCGAGGTGTCATTGATGAGCGGCGGTGTGATTATCCTGATAACGGCAGGAGGAGGTGCCTTTGGTGGGATGCTCAAGGCCGCCCAGATAGGCCCGGCTATCGAAAACTTATTCAAGGGTGATAGCGGCCAACCGGCGGGTGGTATGATGCTGTTAGTATTGGGTGCCCTTATCGCTGCGCTGATGAAAATAGCGCAGGGCTCGACCACCGTTGCGATGATAACATCGTCAGCAATGATTGCCGCAATGATAACATCGACAGAGACGTTGGGTTATCACCCTGCGTATCTGGCTACCGCCATCGGAGGCGGCTCGATGATAGGTTCGTGGATGAACGACAGCGGATTCTGGATATTCGTAAAAATGACCGGGCTGACGGAAGCTGAAGGGCTCAAGTCCTGGACGCCATTGCTGGCTATAGTCGGTTTCACAGGGGTCATCGTCTCGTTCCTGTTAGCTCTGATTTTGCCGATGGCATAAAGGCTCTAAGTCCGATAACGGCTTCGAGTATGGGCAGGTCTATGTGCCTGCCCAGGGCAACCACATTGGGTTGCCCCTACGACCTGAATCTCCAAAAAAACTTGTTTTTTTATTGAACACGACATACCCCTGGGGGGTATATCGTGTTGTCCAACACCAATTAGGCGTATGCCTACTTGTCTCTGCGAAGTGCTTCGCCAAAGCAGGAAGCTCAGTAGGTGCTGGACAAAAGGGACAAGAGATGAAGAAAAATCCGAGTCATGAAGACAATCTGGTTGCCTTAAGGCGAATTGAAGGGCAAGTTCGCGGTGTTCAAAGGATGGTCGAAGATGGTAAATACTGTATCGACATTTTAAACCAGATATACGCTATCAAAGGGGCCCTTGGTCGTGTAGAAGAGAATATTTTGGAAAAGCACTTTCAGCACTGCGTAACCGAAGCCGTAAAGGGAAGTTCTGAAGAAGAAAGACAGCAAAAGTTAGATGAGATTCTGAAACTGATACATCAGACACGCAGGGCATAAAATATGGTCGTGGAAATAAAATGGATTTGTCTTTTTTTTTGTGGGATTATATCGGCTGTTGTGTTCTAAAATGACGATAATGTGGAATAGTTTTAGGGGGCAAATATGAACAAACGAGCTGTTTTAGCTGTGGGAGCAATTCTACTTGTCTTTCTGCAGTGTGCAGAAGCTTCGCAGCAGCCGAGCGATTCGAATGATTTGCAGAGGCTTGCAGATTATCTACGTTATGCCTCTCTCAATAATGCAGAGCTGAAAGCGAAGTTTGAGGAATGGAAGGCGGCATTAGAGCAGATTCCACAGGCCAAAGCATTAGATGACCCAAGGTTTACCTACGGTTATTTCATAGAGGAGGTCGAGACACGGGTCGGGCCGCAAAGACAAAAGCTCGGCATAATGCAGGTATTCCCGTGGTTTGGCAAAATTGAAGCAAGAACCGGCATCGCCGCGGCAAAAGCAAAAGCTGCAAGGCAAAGATACGAAACATCTAAGTTGAAACTTTTCCGGCAGGTAAAAGTGGCTTTTTACGAATTCACATATCTGGCCACAGCTATTGATATTGCAAAACAGAATCTCGAGCTGCTGGAGCATTTCGAGGAGGTCGTACGCACCAAATACAGAACCGCTACGGCAATACATCCCGACATAATCCGTGTCCAGGTAGAATTAGCTATAATTGAGGATATCTTAAGAAGTCTGGAGCCGCTCAGAGAGCCAACAGTTGCAAAACTCAATTCGGTGCTAAATCGACCGATTGACGCGGAATTGGCTTGGCCTAAAAAAGAACAACCGCGAGAAGTCCGGCTTGACCGGCAGCATATTGTTCAGGCGTTAAAAAGAGCGAATCCTGAACTTGCTGAATTTAGCTGGGAAATTCAGGCGGCACAAAGCAGGCTTAAGCTGGCAAGAAAGAAATTCTATCCTGATATAGGAGTCGGCCTGGATTGGATTCAGACAGGTGGAGCAGTTTCTCCCAGCCTTAGAGGCAGCGGCAATGACCCTGTGATTTTGATGTTTTCAATGAATATCCCCCTGTGGCAGGACAACTACAAAGCCGCTGAGCAACAGGCAAAAGCCAATGTCAGGAAAATTCAAGAGCAAAGAACAGATATCGAAAACAAAATATTATCAAGAGTATTTGAGGTGCTGTACGATATTGAAGATAGCCAGAGAAAGACGTATCTTTATGGGGACGTTTTAGTTTTGAAGGCGGAGGAGCTTGTTCAGGCGTCTGAAACCGCCTATAAGGCAGGTATGATAGATTTCCTCTCGCTGATAGATGCTCAACGTATGCTGCTTAAATACGAGTTAGACTACGAAAGGGCCGTTACTAACAATCAGCAGAAACTGGCTGAGCTGGAAATGCTTGTTGGGACGGAACTGCCATCAATAGCTGAGCCATTAATTAATAAGGAAACTGTGGAAAAGTGATTCAATGTTTCATTGGGTTTGCTTATTAAGGTTGTATTTACTTGAACATATATCATATAGGAATAGTATGATTGGCATATCGCAATTCATAGGTGGCTGATATGAAAATGACACAGGCCAAATCGTTATTGGGGAATCGATGGTTCAAAACCACCGTTTTGGTGGTAGTAACTTTTATCGCGAGTTATTTTGTTCATTCACTTTTGCAGGGCCCCCCCGCCGGCCCAGAGCATGAACATCCCGGCGAACAGGCTGCTGAGCAAGCGCCGACGTGGTGGACATGCTCGATGCATCCACAGATTCGTCTGCCCAAACCCGGTAAGTGCCCGATTTGTCTTATGGATTTAATACCGGTAGCTACGGAGGATGGTGTGGTTGGTGAGAGGCAAATCACCTTCTCTGAAGAGGCCTTAAAGCTTATGGAGATTCAAACCACACTGGTGGAGCGTAAATTTGTAGAGGCCGAAATCCGCATGGTCGGCAAGGTTGATTATGATGAGACCCGCGTAAAAAATATCACCGCCTGGGTGCCCGGCAGGATAGACCGGCTTTACGTGGATTTTACCGGCATCACGGTCAATAAAGGCGACCACATGGTCGATCTTTACAGTCCTGAGCTAATTAGCGCACAGGCTGAACTACTTCAGGCTTTGAAAGCTGTCGGCAGTGTCAGAGACAGTACTTCTGATCTCATGAAAAGAACAATCCTGGCCACACTTGAGGCATCCAGGGATAAACTTCAACTACTTGGTCTCGCCCGTGCTCAAATTGATAAAATCGAAAGATCCGGCGCGCCGGTCACTTACATAACGATTTATTCACCTATGGGTGGGACAGTCATCCTTAAACACGCCAATGAAGGTATGTACGTTAACACCGGCACACCTATTTACACTCTCGCGGACCTTTCACGTTTGTGGGTCAAGCTGGATGTTTACGAATCTGATTTGTCCTGGATTCGGTACGGCCAGGAAGTTGAATTCTCAACGGAGGCATATCCGGGGCAGGTGTTCAAAGGCAAAATAAGCTTCTGCGATCCCGTACTCAATGCGAAGACCAGGACGGTTAAGGTTCGGGTCAATGTCGATAATCCTGACGGCAAGCTCAAGCCCGAGATGTTTGTCAGGGCTGTGCTGCGGGTCCGCCTGAGCGGACTCGAGGGCGGCGCCGTAATGGACCCCTATTTGGCAGGCAAATGGATTTGTCCGATGCATCCATCTGTTGTCAAAGACCAGCCGGACACCTGCGATATCTGCGGAATGGATTTGGTGGCCACCGAGTCACTATACACAACAGCCGATGAGCCTGATGAGCCGCCTCTGGTAATTCCTGCCACTGCACCTTTGATAACAGGTAAACGAGCGGTTGTGTATGTCCGGATACCGGATGCGAATAAGCCAACGTTCGAGGGTAGAGAGGTAGTTCTTGGCCCGAGGGCGGCAGATTACTATTTGGTTATAGAGGGGCTCGCCGAAGGAGAGGTTGTCGTTACTAATGGTAACTTTAAGATTGACTCAGCCCTTCAGATACAGGCCAAGCCCAGTATGATGAGTGCAGTAAGCAGCCATAAGTACGAAATTTTTGAAGTGCCGGATGAGTATCGAAAACAGCTTTGGGGGGTTGTTCAAAAGTATTTATTGTTACAGGGTGCCCTGGCTTCTGATGACAAGGACCGTGCCGCCCAGGCCTCAGGCGAGACGCTGGAAGCGCTTTCTGTGGTTGATATGAGTTTGCTCAGCGGCGAGGCCCATAACGTGTGGATGGACAATAGCATGAAGATGAAAGCGGCATTAAATAAGATAAAAGAAGCTGAGGGAATTGAGCCGATGCGTGAAGGATTTGAGGGGCTTTCCAACGAGCTTATAGTTGTGGTGAAGCAATTTGGTGTTTACCCAGCCAAGACCCTGTACAAGTTTAATTGCCCGATGGCCTTCGATAACAAGGGAGCGGATTGGCTGCAGATGGACAAGGATACGCGTAATCCTTATTTTGGCGTTTCTATGCTCAAATGCGGCCAGGTTATCGAAGAAATTGGCGGCAAAACGAATTGAAACGGAAATTTTTTAGAAACCTATTTTTTAAGGAGTGAAAGAAATGAAGGTAAAAAGGAAACATTTAGTAACAGTATGGTTGTTTGCAGGTGTTTTACTGGTTGGAATGAGTGCGCTGCAGGGTTGCGAGACTTCGGAGCCGGGTGGTTCGGGGGCGCTTGCTGAAGCGAGGCAGGAAGTGGATGAGCAAAGGCATAAGGCTATGATAATGAGTGAGCCGGAAAAGGAGCTGGTTCAGACCGCAGAACAAACAGCCTGCCCGATAATGGGAATGGCTATTGACAAGAATGTTTATACGGAATACAAAGGTAAAAAAGTATATTTCTGTTGTGCCGGCTGTGAAACTCCGTTTCTTGAAAATCCTGAAAAATACCTGAGCAAGCTGCCTCAGTTTAATAATCAATAATCTATGCAAATTTTGAAAGGTAAAGAAAATGAACAGCAAAGTGAAAAAAATTAACGCAATGTTTATTGTGACAAGTCTGTTGCTTGTTGGGCTTATTATGCTGAATGGCTGCAAGAAGTCTGAGCCGGCCCCCCCCGAGACATCTGCTGAAACGATGCAGGGTGAGCATGCTGCTATGATGGACAAGCCGGCAGAGGTAGTTGCTGCCGTATTAGAGCAGACCACCTGTCCAGTTATGGGTGGTGCCATCAACAAGGCCCTTTTCACCGAGTATAAAGGCAAGAAGGTGTATTTCTGCTGCCCTATGTGCGAGGAGAAATTTAACAAGGAGCCAGAGAAGTATATTGTCAAGCTGCCACAGTTCAAACAGTAAGCCGGGCGCAATAAAATGTAACGTCGCAGGGCCTGCAGGTCGCCTCTGATGGTCTGAGGTGGGTTTGGCCTGCTGGGCAGGGGGAGAACTGTGCCAATCGAGCATAGAATAGCATAGTTCAGGTTTAGTAGATGAAGTTATGAACGAGCTAACTGGTCAGAAGGAATCACTGGTAGACAAGGTAATACGCTTTTGTCTTGAGAACAAGCTGGTGGTAGGCCTCTTGGTGATAATGTTTATTGGATGGGGCATTATGGTTGCCCCATTCGACTGGGACATTGGGAATCTACCGAGAAATCCTGTGCCCGTTGATGCTATACCGGATATCGGAGAAAACCAGCAGATCGTTTTTACCGAATGGATGGGACGTTCACCCCAGGATGTGGAGGACCAAATATCATATCCTCTGACCGTGTCGCTTCTGGGCATTCCCGGGGTCAGGACTATTCGCAGTTACTCATTTTTTGGCTTCTCCTCGATTTACATTATCTTCGAGGATGATGTGGATTTTTACTGGTCCCGAAGCAGGGTCCTGGAGAAGCTCAACAGTTTACCCGCCGGTTCACTGCCTTCCGAAGTTCAGCCCGCTCTGGGGCCTGATGCAACTGCACTGGGACAAATCTTTTGGTACACGCTCGAAGGTCAAGATGAGCAAGGCAATCCGACCGGAGGGTGGGATTTGGACGAGCTGCGGACTATCCAGGACTGGTATGTGCGCTATGCCTTGCTCTCTGCCGAGGGCATAAGTGAAGTAGCCTCCGTGGGTGGTTTTGTTAAAGAGTATCAGATTGACGTGGATCCCGACGCGATGCGGGCCTACAACGTCGGCCTCGATGAGATATTTATGGCGGTCAAGATGTCCAACATTGACGTCGGGGCCAGGACCATTGAGATTAACAAAGTCGAGTATGTGATTCGCGGCCTGGGCTTTATCGAGGACCTCTCAGATATAGAAAGGTCGGTAATAAAGGTTAATGAGAATGTCCCGATTCGCATTAAGGACATAGCAAAGGTTTCATACGGGCCCGCACTGCGGCGAGGGGCGCTGGACAAGGGTGGAGCCGAGGCCGTCGGCGGTGTGGTGGTGGTACGCTACGGCTATAATCCCCTCGAGGCCATCAAAAATGTAAAAAAGAAGATCGAAGAGATATCACCAGGACTTGACAAAAAGACCCTGCCCGACGGCACGGTTTCGCAGGTGACAATCGTCCCGTTTTATGACCGCACGGGCCTTATTTACGAAACTTTAGGCACATTGAACACCGCTCTGACCGAGGAAATTCTGGTTACAATCATCGTAGTCATCGTTTTGGTGGTGCATCTTAGAAGCTCGATTCTCATCAGCGGCCTGCTTCCTTTGGCGGTTCTGATGTGCTTTATCGCGATGAAGACCTTCGGCGTCGATGCAAATATCGTGGCGCTGTCGGGCATTGCAATTGCCATCGGCACAATGGTCGATATGGGGATAATCATTTGTGAAAATATCCTAAAGCACCTCGATGAAGCTGCGCCCGACGATAACAAGCTGGAGGTCGTTTTCAAGGCGACCAGCGAGGTTGGCGGTGCAGTCCTAACGGCCGTCTCGACTACCATCGTCAGCTTCTTGCCGGTCTTTACAATGACCGGGGCGGAGGGCAAGCTCTTTAAGCCCCTGGCGTTTACCAAGACCTTTGCCCTGATCGCTTCGGTGATAGTGGCTTTGACGATAATCCCGCCGGCCGCCCACATCCTCTTCACAAAAAAAGCCGCTCTCAAAAAGCTGAAGCGATACATATTGGGCGGATTATTAATTGTCGTCGCTGTTATAGCAGCTTTCCGGCTTACCTGGTGGATAGGTATTCTCATCGGCACAATCGGGTTTTACCATCTCTCAAGAGACTACATCCCAAAGAGAGTGAACAGTTTGCTGCCGCTGATTGCCAATGCCGCGGCGGTTGTTCTGGTTGGAATTATACTTGCCAATCACTGGCTGCCGTTAGGCTCGGACATAGGTATGGTGCGAAATCTGGTGTTTGTGGCGTTTTTAATCGGCGGTCTGCTTTTGTTTTTCCGGGTTTTCCAGAAGTTCTATCCCGTAATTTTAGGCTGGTGCCTTAGACATAAGATAGCGTTTTTATCGATTCCGGGTGTAGTCGTAGTCATAGGTTTGATGGTGTGGCTTGGTTTTGGGAGGGTCTTTTTCTTTGTGCCGGAGGGATTGAGGTCGAACAGATTGTGGTCTGCCGGCGTGCATGGCTTTCCCGGCCTGGGAAAGGAATTTATGCCTCCTCTGGATGAAGGCTCATTTTTGTATATGCCTACAACTATGCCTCATGCTTCTATCGGGGAATGTCTGGACGTTTTGCAAAAGCAGGATATAGCCCTGCAGTCCATCCCCGAGATCGATTCGGTAGTGGGCAAAATTGGCCGCGTCGAGTCACCTCTTGATCCTGCCCCGATATCGATGATCGAAACGGTCATCAATTACAAGCCGGAGTATATTACCGGCAAAGACGGGCGCCGTGTTCGCTTTAGATACGACAAAAAGGCCGGCGAATTTGTCCGCGATGACCAAAACGAACTCATACCCGACAAATACGGCAGACCCTTTAGACTATGGCGAGACCATATTAAGAGCCCGGATGATATCTGGGACGAAATAGTAAATGCTGCTAAGATTCCCGGCACCACCAGTGCGCCCAAGCTGCAGCCTATCGCCGCACGAATAGTGATGCTCCAAAGTGGTATGCGTGCCCCGATGGGTGTCAAGGTCAAGGGGCCGGACCTCGAGACAATCGATAGCGTTGGCCTGGAGATCGAGCGTTTTCTCAAGGAAGTTCCCAGTGTAGAACCGGCTGCTGTAATAGCTGACCGGATCGTCGGCAAGCCGTACATCGAGATTGATATAGACCGTGACGCCATCGCCAGGTACGGCATAATGATTCGGCAGGTACAGGACGTTATTGAAGTTGCGATAGGCGGCAGGCGCATTACGACGACGGTTGAGGGGCGGGAGCGATTTCCCGTACGAGTCAGGTATGTGCGCGAATTGCGGGACCAGATTGAATCGTTAGGTAAGATTTTAGTTCCCGCAGCCGGTGGGGCACAGATACCACTTATCCAATTAGCGGAAATTCGCTATTTGCGAGGTCCTCAGGCCATAAAGAGCGAAGACACATTTCTTGTCGGCTACGTGCTCTTTGATATGAAGGCCGGCCACGCCGAGGTCGATGTAGTCGAGGATTGTCAGCGGTATCTAAAAGCCAAGATTGACAGCGGCGAATTTGTTATACCTGAAGGCGTAAGTTATACGTTTGCCGGCAGCTATGAAAATCAGATTCGCGCAGCCAAGACACTTTCGGTGGTTATACCTTTGGCCCTTTTTATCATATTTATAATTCTGTATTTCCAGTTCAAATCCACGGTAACCAGCCTGCTGGTATTTTCAGGAATAATTGTTGCCTGGTCTGGCGGATTTTTGATGATATGGCTTTACAGTCAGGAATGGTTCCTGGATTTTGGCGTATTCGGCGTGAATATGCGGGAGCTTTTTCAGGTGCATACTATCAATCTGAGCGTGGCAATATGGGTAGGGTTTTTGGCGCTGTTCGGAATTGCATCGGACGATGGTGTGGTGATGTGTACATATCTGAAGCAATCGTTCCAGAACAAAACGCCTGCGAGCGTTGACGAGACCCGTCAGATGGTGATAAAGGCGGGCATGCGGAGGATTCGGCCTTGCCTTATGACAACTGCGACGACTATATTGGCGCTGATTCCGGTACTCACTTCCACGGGGCGGGGGTCGGATATTATGGTGCCGATGGCGATACCTTCCTTTGGTGGTATGACAATTGAGATACTTACTATGCTTGTAGTGCCTGTTTTATACAGCGCTGTTAAAGAGTATAAGCATAGACCTTCTTTGCAAGGGTAATCATTCCGGCATCAAGCTATTTTCAAGGTGTCAAGAATTTAATTTCCTTTAGTTAATCTTCTCAAGCATACATTTAATTGGGAACCTACAACTCAAGATATTGGACTATTTTTCGGGCTGGTACAGGTTAGAAAACTGCATGGACTCTGTTGATGTGCCGCTAAGTTATGAGTTCCAGTCTTCGATGTCTGTCACCAAGAAAACCTAACAATATCCATCAATTCACTTGTGAAAGAGCGTTTGGAGTATGTCACTATATTCCTTGACAAAATACGTGGTTCTGGGTTAATATAGGACTTTGTATTTTTAGGTTTTTAATACTCAGTCTTTTGTTTAGAGTCACCTAAAGGTTTCAGCACCTATTAGTCGGACAAACTCCCAGCTACGAAGGATTAAACATAGGCAATATAAGGGATTTAGCAAACTTTATCCTTGACCTCTAACGTGAATACTTGATATAATAGTAGAATGTTTTCTGATGCACTTCGTTGGGTGTGATGTGGTGATGTGATATTGGAAGTTAGTTATTTTTTTAAATTTATAGATTTTTTCCTGGCATTCGATGGAGGAATGTGATAGATTTCTTGCCGCGGTTCTGACAAAGAATCGGTTCTTCATGTAGATCTAACAGGCACATTTAAGGAGAAGAATTATGAATAACGCGACAAGAACGGTGTGTTTCGCTCTCGTTTTTGCTTTACTTTTAGCGTGCGTGGGTTGCGTTGCGGATACTGCTCAACAACCTACCCGATCCACATCCGCTAAGACCGAAGCACAGTTAAGACGGGAGGAAAAAACAAGGGCTGCCGAAGAGGTGAGAGCCGGGCGAGAAGCTGCCGCTAAAGCCAAGCGAGAAGCTGACGCTATAACTAAAGCCAGACGGCAGGAGCGAACCAGGGCAGCCGAAGAATTGAAGGCCAAGCGAGAAGCTGCCGCTAAAGCCAAACGGGAAGCTGCTGCTAAAGCTAAACGAGAAGCTGCCGCTAAGGCTAAAGCCGAGCGTGATGAGAAAGCCAAACTCGCAAAGTTAGGCACCGAGGTTGAGAAACAAGCCCGGGCTGAAATCGCCCAAGCAGAGCGTGAAAAGAAAGCCAAGCTCGCCGAGTTAAATGCCAAGATCAAAAAACAAGACAAAGAGCTTAAGGCTGAGCGGGCAAGCATTAAACGCAAGTTCGAGCAGGACAAATCCAAGCTCACGGCCGAGTATGAGCAGGCTAAAGCAGCAGCCAAGAAAGACAAGGCAAAACTGGACGCTGAGTACAAGCAGTATGAGCAAGCGGTTGCTCGGCTCGAAGCAGAGTACAAAACAGCAGTGGCAAAACTCGACGAAAAGGCCAAACTCGCGAAGTCAGATAAAGAACAAGTCAAAGAGATTAAGACTGAAAAGGCAAACCTCAAGCGTAAACTCAGGCAGGACAAGAAGGAGCTGGGGAAAAGTTTTGGTTTAGCAAAGCTGGCTGCTGATTATATGGAGAAGGTTGCCCAGCTCGAAGCAGAATACGTGGAAGCACTTTCAGAGCTTGAAGAAACCGCCAAGTACGCCGCGCAGAAAAAACAAATCGAGGATGATTACCAAGAGAAGTTGGCAAAAGTAAATATTGGGCTAAGACTGCAAAGAGAGGCACCACTGATTGCGAAACTGAAACTACCCGAAGATACTACTTCAAGTTTGACCGTAAGAGCACTGAGCATCAGCGGCAACAGCCTGATATCAACTGCAGAATTGTTTAAGGACATGCCTTTGATTTACAATGCTTCGGAAAAACCACTGCGTGAGGCCGAGAGCACTGATCTTTTTGACCTTAGAATCCTGCATGATATAATTACACAGCCTGGCCAGCCTCGCGAGGTCTCCACCAGGACTATTCAGGGTTTTACCCAGTATCTTCTCTCGGTTTACTTAGACAAGAATTATGCTGGTATATATGTGTATGTTCCCTCAGAAGCACTCATAGACGGCAGGCGATTGGAGGATGAAATTCTGCCCGTAAGCGTTTTGGAGGCGTCGATCAGTGAGGTTACAACAACTTATTACAATCCTGAAAACGAGAAAGTTGAAAAGGGCTTTCTCAGCAGTCCTGCAGTTAAAGACTGGTCACCCGCAAAAGTCGAAGCAGAGGCAAATCAGAAAGAGCTGGACGATTTTGTCAACCTGCTCAACCTAAATCCTGACAGGTATGTTTCTGTGATCGTATCGAAAGGAGCTGAACCAAACTCCATTGCTGTGGGATACAATATCTATGAAGCAAGTCCCTGGCATTGGTTCGTTCAGGTAGATAACTCCGGTACCAGAGAAAGGCAATGGAATCCAAGAATCGGGGTCATCAACACCAATCTTTTAGGCATAGACGACAGACTTACTGCAATTTATCAGGCCCCGTGGGATTCGACTCTGAACGAGAATTACGGAGCTTACGGCAGTTACGATTTTCCGTTGTTAGGACCTCGGCTTCGTCTTAACCTTTACGGCGGTCACAGCGAATTTGATATAAGCCCGGAGTCGGGCCCGTTCGATTTTCTGGGTAGAGGTACGTTCTATGGCGGAATACTCCGTTATAACCTCTTCCAAGACGATGGTTGGTTCTTTGATATTAAAGGTTCTATGGAGCATACAAAAAGCAAGGTTGTCCCATCATTGTTCCCGAGCTTTTTGGGGACCGACGTTAGGTTCTGGCTGTGGGGAGGCGGGGTTGACCTGCATCGCTCAGATGATATATCGGTAACCTCCTTTAGATTTGACCGTTATGAGAGCTTAGGCGGCCAATCCAGTTTGGATGAGTTTAGGCTGGCACGAACAGATTCTGAAACTGATTTTGCCATTTACACTGCTTCGGCCGCTCACAGCCAGTATCTGGATTCGGATAAGGTCGGGCGGCTTAGCGGCTCCTTCCGGTATATAACATCGGACGAAAGATTGGTCCCGGCAAAAATGACCTCCTTTGGGGGAATGTACTCTGTCAGAGGCTACGATGAATACGAAGCTGTTGCCGATGGCGGCATACTTGCTTCGGTGCAATATGAGTTCGACCTTGTGAAATACGAGGAGTCCAAAGAGGCCGGCGGCAACAGGGCAGGACAAGAAGGACAGAAAAACCCCTTCGTTAGAAAGCTTGCTCCCCTGGTCTTTTTTGATTATGGAAGGGCCAAGGTAATAGACCCTGTTGGAACAGACAGGGCACATGAAGAGCTCTTCTCCGTAGGCGGTGGTGCGATTGTTGAGCTTGCGGACAATTTTAGTGGAGTTGTGTATTACGGCTATCCGCTCAATGCAACTGATAATACCCGAAAGGGTAAAGGCCAGATAAACGTGGGCGTGATGATGAAATGGTAATAAATAGTAAATTATGTCCGACGGCGTAGTCGGCAAGGAAATATAAATCGGTTATAGGGATATGAAACTATAAAAGGGGACTTAAAATGAGGAAAAGTATGATGGAAAAGCTACGAAAAATTTCAACAATGTATTATGTGAGACAAATTGTGGCCTGCTTGCTGATTTACTGTATCCTGTTAGCAGTACCGATGCAGGTTGCGCTGGCCAACCCGGATCCGCTATTTAGTGCGCATCCGAGTACGGGATCGGGTGGCTATACTGCAACGTTAGGTGGCAGCGCAGGCACCATAGGAACTCTCACAAATATTATTGCTCCCAATGGAAGCATCTTCAACTGGCAAAATTTTGATATTGGCAAGGATCACGAAGTTAGTCATATTCAAGGTGTTACCGACGCTGTACTTCACAGGGTCAATGCTACTGACTTAATGGCAACGGGTATCATGGGCAAACTCAATGCTCCAGGCTATCTTTTTGTTGTTAATCCTCGGGGTATCGTCATCGGCGCTGATGCCTTGATTGAGGCTAATAGATTCGTTGCTTCAGGCCTGAATATATCGGACACGGACTTCCTGGGCTTTCTAAGCGGCACTACCAATGACGAGCTGAGATTCGATGGCTATGAGGTGGGTACCTTAGGGGTAGAGTTAAAGGAAGGTGGCGTAATCAATGCCAGTACCGTCGCCCTTATCGGCAAAACTGTTCTTAACGCCGGCATTATCATGAGTGATACAGTTGTGCTGGCTGCCGGTGAGAGGGTATATCTTGCGATAACTGAAGGTACTGGTGGAAAAATTTACGTTGAAGTTGCAGATTTGGTTACCTCTGTTCCGGCTGACAACACCGTTAATAACACCGATACAGCTACATTCACTACAACTGACGGAGACGTGCTTCTTGCTGCCGGCGATATCTATTCCGCGGCTATCACAGGCGTCGGAAGCTTAGCAGCCGTCGCGAATGGGAGTATCTTACTCAACGGAGATTTAGAAGCAGGCGAGATAACGCTTACAGCCGATTATGACGGTGTTAACGGTGGTGATGTTACCGCCACCGGCACCCTTACTTCTACAACTGGTGATATAGAGATCTCAGCATCGGATAACACGATATATTTGCTTGGGGACTACATCAATGCTGCCGGCAGTGTTCTGTTGAAGAAAATATTGGATAAGCGGCCTACGACAGAAGCCTATGGCAATATCATCGCTGGTCAAGATGTAACATTGAACGGGACCGTCGAGCTTAAAGGTTTCGGTGACCAAACCGACCAGTTTATAACTGCTACGACCGGCAAGATTCAGGCGATTGACTGGATACATAAGACGAGCCCCGGCAACCTGGATATCTTTGGCGGTAGCATCGGCGACTTGGCAACATCCGTTTACGTTGAAGAAGTGAGGGTTGAAGATGGTGAATTGAACATTCATGGTAATGTCCGTGTTCAACTTAATGGAGGTATTTACTCTTCGGGGAATATGCGGCTCAGTTCTAATGAGGATGGAGTTGGTAGTGGTTACCTGCTTCATGATTCGTCGGGCACCATCGAAAGCCTAAATGGCGATATCGATATGTCTGCGGGAGGCAGTCAGATATATCTCTCCGGCGGGCCTGATATGCCGGATAATTATGTTTCAGCCGGTGAGGATATTTTGCTCAATGACGACGTCTCTATTACCGCTAACAGAAAACTCCATGCCGGCCAGGACGTAATTTTGGCAGATGGCGAGACCATGACTGGTGCAGGGATCTTGACGGTTGAAGCTGACCGCGACATCGTTCTTGGCGGGGCTGTAACAGCAGGCGGAACAATGACCCTGAAGGCTGATGCAGATACAGTTGACAACGAGCCTGGTTATACAGTCGGTGGGTTAATGTGGGCCAAGAGTACACTTGAGACTACGGCCGGCGATATCGATATCTACGCCGCTGATACTACTATACTCCTTGATGACGATGTAACCGCTGACGAGAACCTTATCCTGAATGATAACACGAATGCAGCGGCTGATATAACACTCAAGGCCGGCAATAACGTAGAAAGTAAAGCTCACTTGACAGCGCTGGGTAGTCTGACAATCGAGGCAGGAGACCTCTCAACTACTCCTGGTGGAGCAATAACGGCCCACGAGATTATTATGAATGCCGATGGCACAACTCTTACTCTGAGGCAGAATGATAAACTGGATATGGAGCAGAACGTCACCGTCACCAACAGAAATAATACACACCTGGATGCAACCAGCACTGCTGATTCAGTTACTTCCATAGCAGCGGCTAAATGGTTGGATATAACAGCATGGGCTGATGAAAACATCACGCTTAGTGATGAAAGCGGCGACATAACAACGTTACAACTGAGTGCCGCTAATGGTGATATTAAGATAACCGCTAATGATGGAAAGCTGTTCGCACAGGGCACCATCGGCGCGGGCCGTGACGTTGTGATTACTGCGACAGATGAGGGGTCGGCTGCGATATTGCTGGATAAGAATGTCGATGCAGGCCGGGATATTCTGCTCAAGAACAATACCTGGGCTGCAAATGGCGTGGAGATCGATGCCGGTCGGGATGTAACTGTTGGCGATGGTACTGCCGACGGTACCACCCTCACCGGCGCTGGCGACTTGTGGGTCGAAGCGGCCCGCCACATCACCCTCGGCGGAGATGTAACGGCGTATGGCAATTTGAAGCTGTTGGCTGATTACGATATTGATACTAAACCTGGGGCATTTCACGATGGTGAAGGCAATATGACTGCCCATGGCTCCATCGAGACTACCCGCGACGAAAGGCATTTATTCGTACGTGGTAAGAATATTCAGATTGACGGACATGTTAATATTGCCGGAAACATTGATATGTATGGTGGTGACGACATCACCTTAGGTGATTACGTAATAGCAAAAGGAGATATTGGCTTGCATGCTAATTATGTTTCAGGTTCAGGTGCTCCTTGGGATTATGACGATGGCGTTGGCGATGTGCATGCCATGAGCTATATCGAGACCACCAAAGGTGTTATTTTTAACGGCAATCTATATGTTGAAGGCGAGAATATTCAAGTTGACGGAACCATTAATACTGACGGATACATCTACATGACAGCCGATGACAGCATCACCTTAGGCGACACGGTGGAAGCAGACGACGATATTGACTTGTATGCTGATGAGGATAACGACCCACTGAAAACCGGCCTTATGTGGGCAAAGAGTTCTATAACAACAACTAGTGGCGGCTATTTAGACGTTGAAGGTGAGAATATTCAAGTTGATGGACCCATTAATACTGACGGATGGATTTTAATGAGAGCCGATGACAGCATCACCTTAGCCTCCAATGTTGAGGCAGGTGGCAATATCGACCTTTATTCATCGGATGATACTACGTACCTTGGCGGCAGCTTGGTTAAGGCCGCCGGCGACCTCACCTTGCATAATAACACCGAGCTTAACGGCACCGACGACCCCGACACTCCTGATGACGAGGGCGATCAGAGGATAGAGGCTACGACCGGGACATTGTGGGCCAAGAATACGCTGACCAAAATCGCCAGTAGTGATGGCGACCTTACTCTGTCCGGTGCAACCACCATCAACCTTGACGGCACGGTTAGTGTTGAGACGACCACCGGTGGCGGCCTGCCCGATGCGGGCGGCAACGGCAGCCTGATTATTGAGAATAGTTTCACTGCCGCCGCAGACCTGCTGGCACAGGGCAGCGTTTACTTTACCGACGCGACTCAGACAAACGTAGTAAATGCGAGGCTTGACGGTGGTCATTTAGGCCCGCCGGAGGTTCGTGTTGATCAGCGGATAAGGGCCGAGAATGGCGCGGTTTATTCCAATGGATCGATTCTCAAGCCAACTACAGCGCCCGGTAACCTTACTATATTTGGCGATTATGAATATAATGGCTCTAATCCCTGGGGCTACTCCGTACAGACTAAAGAAGTGAGGGTTGAAGATGGCGAATTGACCATTAAGGGTAATGGCTACGTTTACCTTGTCGGAGACATTTACTCTTCGGGGAATATGTGGCTTAGTGCCAATCAGGATCAGGCCGGATATAGTGGTTACTTACAGCATGGGGGTAGTGGATACACCATCGAAAGTCTAAATGGAGATATCGATATATCTGCGACAAATTATAATATATATCTCAGCAGCGGTCCCGATATGCCGGATAATTATGTTTCAGCCGGTGGGGATATTTTGCTCCATAACGACACCTATATTACCGGTAACAGAAAACTCGATGCCGGTCAGGATGTGATTATTGGCAATGGTACTGGCGACGGTACCACGCTCACGGGTCAAGGTGCTTTGACGGTTGAAGCAGACCGTCACATTACGCTCGGCGGGGCTGTTGTAGCATCCGATGTCACGAGTGGTGATTTGATACTTGAGGCAGATGCCGGCGACCTCGGCGGTAACATGACCGCCTATGGTACCATCACTAATACAGCTAATGGTGGTGGCAGTATCGATATTTATTCATCGGATGGGACGACGGAACTGCATGATAATGTAACAGCGGGTGTAGATATTACGCTGCATAACAACACGTGGGCAGCTGACGGCGTGTTGCTCAAAGCTGATGATGATGTCAGGGCTTGGGGTACTGTAACCGGTGCTGGCGACTTGACTATCGAAGCAGGAGTTATCGAATCCGGAAGTGCTGGCGACTACGCCAATGTCTTACTGGATAAGTGGGTTACGGTAGATGGCGATCTTGCTATAACTGCTGGCGATGATATTACTGCCAACGGCAAGCTTACTTCAAACGATGTTGTCAGCAGTGGTGACATGACTCTTAATGCCGGTGACGACATTTACCTGAATGCGGTGCTTGAAAGTGCAGAATCGGCAGGACTCATGCAAATACAAGCCGACCTTGATCCTCTGAATGGAACAGGGAATGTTGATGTTGCCGGCAGTCTTGAAGGTAATATGAAGCTCTCTGGTACCAATTTTTACGTTGATGGAACAATCTACTCGCATGGTACGTTGGATGTTGACGCCGATGATGACATTGAGCTAAGAGCAAACGTTTCATCGGTCGGTGTGATGACGATGGATGCCGGTGGCAACATTGAGCTCAATAGAAGTTCTGGAAACACCTCGTCCGACAGCACAATTACATTAAATGCCGGCGATGATATCACTATCGGTAGACCAATGAGTGGTGAGGGCAATGTAACCGCTAATGGCCATATGGGAATCTCTGCCGGAACTGACTCTGATGATGACGTTAAAGTCTTCGGCAAGCTTACCACGACAAACGGCGGCAATATCAATGTTCAGGCTGGTGGTGATATTAAACTTTACGGCACCTTTGACGGTCCCGTGTTTGAAAGTGCACAAGCAGACGGAGATCTGACATTGGACGCTGAAGATGATGTTGATGTTCTTGGTAACCTCATCTCGAATAGTGGCGATATCGAGATTTATTCGTCAGACGTGGGCTCTGGTGGGGATACGATATATCTCGGCGGTGACAAGGTTCAGGCGTTCGGTAATATCCTGCTGAATAACAACACAGAGTTTGATGGCGATGATGACCAGAAGGTAGATGCTCAAACCGGCATGATTACCGCTAACGGCTGGCTGTATAAGGGGGACAGCAGCCTGTATCTTGAGGCCGCCGGTGACGTCAGTCTTTTTGATCGCGTAACAGCTGATTCCGGTGGAGTATCAATTATCTCAGAGAATGGCATGATATTTTCGCCTGATGATTTTTACGATCCGACTGACACCCTTAATGTGTCCATAAGCGGGTATTCCGACCAGGGAACAGGTGCTGGTGTCGATCTGCCTTATGGCCCCGGCAAGGCGGCAATTGTGGTTATGAGCAAGGCAGACTTGAAATTAGGCGAGGATGCCGTACTTACAGCCTCTGGAATGTACGACAATTCGGGTGCAGTTGATGACCGTGCGGCTATGGGTTTGCTTGATGATGGTGACCCTGCGACTGCAACTATCGGTGGGGTTCCCAGGGACGAAGGCGACCCGTTCGACGCCGCGATTTATCTGGCGAGCACAGGCGGAGACGTTGATGTCAGCGGGCCGGTTACCATTGAGTCTTACAACATGATATTGGATGGCCCCATCACCAATAACAATGATGAATCCCCTGGACCCAGATATGAATATGTACCGCAGGGAGCAATGGTTATCGATGCCTTTGACAGCGTGACCTTTGGTGCTGCATTTGAAGGGTCTCTGGCAAATGGAGACGTCGGTGACAGGCTGGAGGTAGTCTCTCGTATAACCGAATGGCTGTTCCAGGCTGTTGGCCGTCTGCCTTATCCGTATGGCGGCGGGCCTTTCCCGCTTGATTATACATACGTGCTTCGTGGTGCCGGCCTTGACAATCCCGTTATCACGGACGGCAGGGCCTGGGTCCTCGAAGATCCTTTCCCTGCAGCTCCTCTTGCTGAGGAAGCAGGTCAGGCACTTGTACCGCTAACGTTAGGATTGGCAGGTTGTCCTGTTCTGGTTGCCGCAGTGTCCGCGGAGCTTGGAGTTCCGGGAGACACTATTGAAGTGTCCCTGGCAAATTCTTTCGCCCTCAACACAAATATCCAGCCGTGCGAGAGCTGCGCAAGGCTCCTTAGCGCTGCTACAATTTTGAGGGATGAAGACGGGTCCGGAATGGCTGCGTTGAATCAGGTATTTAACACGGTGGCACCGGCTGGTGCACCGTTCACGCCGGGAATGGCTGCCTCGATTGCTACAGCATTCGCAGGACGCGTCGGTGATGGCACCCAGTACGCTACAGCTATAGAATACATCGATGCTTTCGTTCGATATTTAGCTGTTCTGGACACTGAAATGGGTTCACCGGTAGCTGATGGTGATTCTATCGCCTTTGTTATGGGAAAATACGGTACAGGCATAACAGGGAGCGATAACAGTAACATCGCCGCATTTGTTGCCACACGTTTGGAGAGTAGTGCAACTTTCGGCGAATAATAAGGTGAATTAGAAGCAACAGGATTATTGATTGTTTTGACAAATGAGCCCGCCCCAAAAGGAGCGGGCTTATTTTTTACGGTCTATCTTGAGGGTGGTAATTTAACCACCTACGGCCTTTGCGACCGGGCCGGAAGTGGTCTGGCTGCTTGCGCGGATTTCCTCTACACTTCGTTCGAGCTTTGCGTATATGGCCTTGTTGCCGGTTTTTCTAACTGCGGACAGCGCCTTTTCAATCAATTTCTCTGAACGGACGTAGTTGCCCTTTGCCTGACACACTCTTGCTTTGGTCAACCAGCTCGGAGCTATAAGGTGGTTGTCGGGGCCGTAAATTTTTTCTTGTGTTGCTACTGTACGGTCAATCAGCTCTTCCGCTTCATCGTACCTTCCCTGTAGCGTATATAGTCTTGCTACACTACCAAGGACATTTGCTGTGTAAAGGTGGTCCGGCCCGTAACTGCTGTTGATTAAGGTCATTACCCTGTGATAGTAACTTTCGGCTTCTTTGAAATCACGCTTTGCAACGAGAAGGCCGGCAATATCCACCCAGAATGGGAGCAATGCCTTGTCATTTTCAGTATGACTGTCGAGCATAATAGCCATTGCTTCGTCCAAAGCGGAACCGGCTTTATCATACTTGCCCTGCTCCTGGTAGATTGACCCTAAAGTTCTGAATGTGTAAGCCACGTAAGGATGCTTTTCGTAAAGAGCTTTTTTCTGTAGTTTCAGACCCAGCTTACACATCTTTTCAGCATCGAGCAGCTTGTTTTGATTCTTATAAAGTGTCGCCAAATCAATCAGACACATGGCAAGCTCGGAATCGGACTCGCAATTTTTTTGTGCCAGAGTCAATGCCCGCTCTGCCAGCGGTTGTGCCTTTGTGTATTCTCCATAGGCCATATATACTCTTGCCATTGCTCTGAGTGTCTTGCACGAAGGACTTTTTCTGGCTTGCCGTGGTTCTCCACCGGTCACGCTCCCTATAAGCAGCCCTAAACAGCTAAATGCGAGCACAAGGAAACGAGTTTTGACTTTCCCGTAAGGGATATGCCGTAAGGCATCCTGTGGACTGCGTACAAAAGCTGTACAATTTGCTTGGTTATTGTAGGTCATTTGAGATGCCCCCATTTCTGCCCCCAATTTCACGGTTATCATGGTTATTGGATACTTAAAACATAATAACCAATTCCGGCAACGACAAATTACACAGATGTTTTTATAAATAATAAAATGCTTAAAATCCTTTAGAAGCAGTTGTTATATTTCTTGTTTTAACTTTCTCGGACCTTTTTTCGTTGTTCCTATAAAAAGAGCATCGAGACTTCTCTAATTTCTACAATTTCAGGCGCCAGTACGCTTTCCCCGATTGCATTATAAAAAGTACTATTTTCAGGGATGGCATATACCGATAGTTCATCTTAGGAGCTTAATCTTTCATACAGGTAGGAGGTCTTTATGTCGGGTCCTGACCACGATAAACATTATAGTTCGTCTGCCATCCAGCCGTGCCGAGGTCACGTCTCGGCAGGTTGGCCAATGTTGATTATGCTCTTCGCGGCCTTGTGCGGACACACCAACGCAACTGCCGGGAGCGCGCCACCTCAGCCCCGATTTATCGGGGCTTCTCACGTTACGGTCGAGACGCCCACGGCTGCATTAGCGATTGACTCAGTCTGCGAGGAGATTCGCAGAGGCGATTTCGTAAGTGCCCGGGAGATTGTTCGCAAATCCGATGCTGTCAAGAGCAGAGGTCTCAGGCAGCTTGAGACAATTATTGATGAGTATATGGCCATAGAGGCCCGGCGTAAGGCGTCCCAAAATGATGCCTATCGAGAGCGGAAAGGTAAGCTTGAAAAACTTCGGCAGAAGGGTTTTCCAAAAGACGTTAATGACGTCAGTAGAGTTTTGGCAGTGGCATCGAAGGCTTTAGAGTATTCCAACAAAGAGCAAGAACAGGCTTTGCTCAATGATATTCTTGTCAAGCAAACCGTTCGGCGAGCCAAACGCATCGCTGCCGAATTCGAGTCAAAAGGTAAATGGCTCGATGCATACAAAATCTGCTATAGCAAGCTGGAGAAGATGTACAAAGGCGACAAGAAGTATGCGGACTATGCTAAACAGCTTCTGGCCAAGGCCGATATTGTATCATTCCTTCAAGACAGCCCCTGCCAGAGTTGCGAAGAGCGTTATGCAGGCATAGAAAAACAAATGTTCATTAACGCTGTGGACTTTCTGGATGCCGGCTACGTTAACATTGTTGATTATCGCGGGATGACAATCAAAGCTGTCAATCGCTGTAAATTGTTAGCGGAAGTGATGAGCAATTCACATCTTAAAATGAGGTATAAGATACGAGATACTCAATATAAGGTTGTACAGAGAAGCCTGGAGGCGATGTTGGATGAAGTGAGCCAATCGCCGGTGGCTATAAGGAAGGATAAGCTCATAGATGTTTTTGAACGAGTTTTAGCGCTGAGCGAATCTCCCTTTGGGGGGGGGAGGTTGCCGCCGGCGCTGCTGATTACACAGTTTGCCAGGGGGGCATTGTCTGCACTCGACCCTTACACTGTTATTTATTGGCCCAGTCAGGCACAGAATTTTAGAAAAGCAATAACCAATCAGTTTACAGGGATTGGCATAAGGTTCTCGAAAAAACAAGAGTCTCCGAAGGTGTTAAGCGTATTGCCCGATACGCCGGCATACCACTCCGGTCTTGAGGCCGGGGATGTAATAAAAGCGGTAGATGGTGTCCAGACAAGCCGGATGCCTCCTAACTGCGTGGCTCAGAGTATTGCCGGTCCGGAAGGTACAAAAGTAACTTTGACGATTAAACGCCAAGGCGAACATAAAGACAGGGACATTACCTTGCGCAGAACCAAAATAGTCATTCCTTCAGTCCGCGGCTGGCAAAAGAGCGAAACGGGTAGTCGAAGACCCCTTCTAACAGGGGGATGGCGGTATATGATTGATGCCCGGAACAAAATTGGTTACATTCACATCAGCAGTTTTAATTCCAGAACAGTCGGCGATTTCGATAAAACACTTGCTCAGCTCGAAGCGCAGGGATTAAAGGGATTGATTCTTGACCTGCGTTCCAATCCGGGCGGGCTTTTGAATAGTGCAATCGAAATAGCAGACAGGTTCATAGAAGAAGGATTGATAGCGAGAATACAACCACGATGTGGGATGCCGACTTATATATCGGCGCACAAGGAAAAAACGCATCCTAACTACCCGATGGTCGTACTCATAGACCGTTTTTCAGCGAGCTCTTCAGAAATTTTGGCAGGGGTATTGCAGGAACCAAAGCATAACCGGGCGACTATTGTCGGCGAAAGAAGCTATGGCAAGGGCAGCGTGCAATCGATAGTGGGCCATCTCGGCGGGGGTGCATCACTAAAATACACAACAGCGTATTATTATTTACCATCAGGACAAAGGATAAAAAGCCGAGACGAGAATAGAAAGCCGGGCAGCGAAAATTGGGGTGTATTGCCGGATGTTAATGTGAAACTGCGAAGGGACGAGCTGCGGAAGATGGCCAAAGTGCAAAAGGCGAATGAGTCAACGGTAAAAGACCACCGAAACGACGCTCTTAAGGCCCATCCCGCACCAATTAGGCGTGAACCCAAGCTCAATTGGTGCCGGACGAGCCGGGAAACGATAGATGCCGACCCACAATTAGGCATAGGACTATTGGTCTTACAGAGTAAAATGATAGAATCCGGCCATAGGTTGGCCTTGAATTGACGTGGCTTCTGCGCGTCGCCTGCCTGTCAAACACGCACGCAAAATTGACCGCCGAAGAACTATTTTTTTTGGCCTGGAAAAAATAAATAATGTTTGATTGTTACCGCATCACTCGTTAAAATACTTCTTAAAGCGGATTGCAAGCCATAAGTCCAGCTAATGTAAAAGGAGTTCACATAATGGCCAAAAAAAAGAAGAAAAAAAAGAAGCTCATCAAGGGTTTATGGTCGAGGAGTGAGCTGAGTCTGCTCAAGAAACTTTTCCCGAACAATCCTACCGCCGAAATAGCGGCAAAGCTGGGACGGCCGAACGATGCGGTAAAAAAGAAGGCCTCCAGAATGGGACTGTGCAAGTCAAAGAGATACCTAAAGACTCTTGGCAGAGCGTAAAACTGTAAAAGCCGTTTCTTCAGAGACAAAGGGGGATATAGTCGTCTTTCTTTGCACTGTGGGGAATTTCTACAACCGCCGAAAATCTTACAAAATGGGAGATTTCCAGCGGGGCTTGCAGTTGCTGTTTCACTTAGTTTTGGGCTGAGTTTGTGCCTTTGCGCTAATGGTGTATCAGTTAAAATATCAGGAGCTTAACGATGAATTCGAGGAAAGAAAGGTTCATCGGCAAGCTCTCAAAGCGGGCGAACAAACTTTTAACGAGGGATTACCGCAAACCGTTCGTCGTGCCAAAGCAGGTCTGATTATAAAAGAAATCGGATAAATCTATCTGAGAATCTACCAGCCGGGCGTTGGAGGATAAGCTGCAACTTATATTGTCGTGCCAAGTGCTCTGTTACAGCTAAAATGATGAATGTCATTCCCGCGAAAGCGGAAATCCAGATTTATTGTAAGGTCTGGATTCCGCATCAAGTGCGGAATGACAATACCTCATAATATAAGTAACAGAATAATAGTTCCCACGCTCGCCCTGGGAATTCCTACTTAAAGCCTCAAAAAACATATCATCTGATCGCCTAACAATTTAATACTGTATATATTTTGGTATAAATACAACAAACTATATTCCTCATTGTAGTACTTCTTAATTTCTTTTCTTTTTCTCTCTTATTTTTCTCAGACCTTTGCAATTTTCCCTATTTTCAGTCTTATGTTTTTCACTTTCGCTTTTTCTTTTTTGATGTTCCACGTGAAACATTTTGTCCTTAACGGCATAGAATCTGTCAAATTTAATTTTATAGCTTTGGGATGGCGTCCCGTGTATTTACCATCCCCAAAGCCTTCGGCTTTGAGACTGCCACCCATCAAATTAGATGCGGAAATTCACGCTTCTCCGCAAGGAGTCCTTAGGACTAACAGGCGTGTTACAGAATACTAAGAGCCTATCCGAACAAACCTTCATCCCATGTCATTCTGAGGCGAAAGAAAGCTTGCCCTGAATTAGCCGTAGCCCTGAGCCCGTTCGGCTACGCTCAGGGTAAACTCCGTCGAAGGGGTAGCCGAAGGGCCGAAGAATCTGGCCAACGAAGAGGAGATTCCCACCTTAGCGGTTCTTCGACTTCACTTCGCTGCGCTCCGTTCTCCGAAAGGAGTCCTTCGGACAGACCTGTCCTTGAGTAAAGCGAAGGAATGACAGGCGAGAGCAAATAGTTCTTCGGATAGGCCCTAAGATAATCTTGGCGGCTTTCAGCATAATATCCAACTTTCAGTGATGACCTTGACTCGTTCATGTACAGGCATTTCTGCTGCTGGGTTTTCCATTTTGTCTTACTAACTCTTTCTCTGTGTGTACCGAGATTTCTTGGGCGCAGCTTATCAACAGGATCATATACATCGCTGTGATTGATCAGTGCAATTACTCTTCTTTGCCTTTTCCTCTTGGCCCTCATTCTTCACTATTGTTTCACGTGAAACATTTTTTAGAAAAAAAAATGCTTTTTCGCCCAACAAAACTACAGAATTTTCGGTGAAAATCCCGAAATATTATTGGGCGAATACCCAAATGTCAGCTAAGAACTGGAAAAGAAACAGGGATTCTTATGGTTTGAGAAGGAGCACTTATATGGCCAAAAAAAGAGAAAAACCAAGACATCTCGGCAGGGGGCTTCAGTCGCTTATGAGTCCGATAATATCCGAGACAACAGAAGCAAAAGAACCACCATCGACCCCAGTAGCAGTCTCTAACTTCCCGCCTGACAAAGAGTTACGCGATTCACTGCAGGAAATCAGTATTGATGCTATATCGCCGAATCCCTATCAGTCAAGGACGGTATGGAATGAACAGGAATTGGAAGATTTGGCTGAGTCTATCAGGGCCAACGGCATCATCCAGCCGATTATCGTCCGCCCTTCCGGGTCGCGGTATCAATTAATTGCCGGGGAGCGACGATTACGAGCTGCTCAATTAGCTGCTCTGACAACCATACCCGCTCTGGTTCGCCAAGCAAGTGATAAGCAATTACTCGAATGGGCATTGGTTGAGAACATACACCGGGTAGATCTCAATCCTATAGAGCGTGCAAAGGCCTATCAGGATTATCTAAGCACCTTTTCTCTGACTCAGGCCCAGGGGGCTGAGCGACTCGGCGAAGACCGCTCTGTTATCGCTAACTACTTGCGGCTATTGGACTTACCGCAGGAAATCAAACAAATGTTAGCCGAGGGCCAGTTGACTATGGGCCATGCTCGGGCAATGCTTTCATTGCCGACAGACGAGCTTCGCCGCAAGTTAGCCAATCGAGCATTGGTAGGTCGGCTGAGTGTGCGTGAAGTTGAAAGATTAGTGCGAAGGTATCTTACCGGCACCAGCCAGGCCAAGACGACAGTTCGCTCGAAGCAGCCCCACATCCTGGACCTGGAAAGGAAACTCAGCAGCCAGCTCGCCACAAAGGTAAACATTGAGACCCGAAAAAATGGGCAAAGAGGCAGGATAATTATCGAA